>Ga0210403_10000057_pt1 | contig 122345 bp, 101 predicted proteins | sample IncBWC19MmetaG_FD_150863 | JGI IMG/M metagenome (GOLD analysis project Ga0210403, IMG submission 150863) | Forest soil microbial communities from Barre Woods Harvard Forest LTER site, Petersham, Massachusetts, United States - Inc-BW-C-19-M | ecosystem: Environmental > Terrestrial > Soil >... | reverse complement strand
GTTGGTAGTAGTGTTCGGCGCGTCGCCGCACACCAGCTTCGGTGATCTTGCTGAGCCATTCCGAACGGTGACGTGGTGCATACACTTCGTTGCCGGCACACGGAATGCCCCAACTGCGATACAACGCCTTGAGCCGATTCATGACCCGCGTGAGATCTTTGGTGATGGTCAGATAACTGCGCGCCAGCTCCTTCAACGTCCGCAAGCCGTGCTCTCCGTGATAGACCGGCTTGAGCTTGTTCATGTACAACTGTTCGGTTAGCTTGCGCGCATCGATCCGGTCACTCTTACTGCCATCCTTCAGCAAGGCAATCTTTCGCGGGTTACACACCACCACCTCCGTGACGTGTGGTTTCAGCAGGTCGTACAACCAGGCTGCCCAGGTTCCTTCTTCAAACGTGACGTGCAAATCTCCGCGCAGCCCGTGGATGAACTGCAGCAGGATGCTGGCCTTGGTCTCGATGACGCATTCCATCACGATCTTTCCGGCAGCATTCATGACCGCGATCGAAATACTTTCCTTGTGAACGTCCATGCCGATATATTGGGTGCTGGTCATAAAGGGTGTTCCTTTCTGGAGGGGTTGAGGTCAACGCTCAAAACCTACTCCAAAAAGGGGCGCCCTTTTATAATGTGTGAAGTTTTACTTCACATCTCCGGTAAGGTGACTTACCAGGCTTGTTCGGATTACTGTCGCGGTAGGGACGACCATCGCTGATCGCCCCCCGCACAGATCCGTACGAGCGCGTTTACGCATACGGCTCTTACGAAGGATGAGTGGCGTAGAAGCGTGCATCGGGATAGGGGTGCAGAACGCGGGGTGGAGGAATCCACCAGTTCAGGACTGGGGTAAAACGTTCCCAACGCATCTTTGCGCGTTGACTGCGGCGGACCAGAACACTCTGCCATAGCCTGCATACGCGAAGTTTAAAGATGCGCAACTGAGTCGTGTTCCCGGGAACAGCGTGGTATTGGTAATAACCCAGCACAACCTTCCGAAGCCAGGCACCGACATTGGCCATGCGATCATGCATCCGGCGTTGAAGCTCAACCTTGATGGCTTTAAGCTTCGCAACCATTCGCTTCTTCGCAGTGATCCGACATACGGTGAAGGTTCCGCTCTTGTGGCGTTGCCCACAGTAGTGGGTAAAGCCCAGGAAGGTGAAGGTCTCTGGTTTTCCTTCTCCCCGCGTTTTCCGGTCGCGAGCGGCGAACCGCCCGAACTCAATCAGTCGAGTCTTGTCCGGATGTAATTCCAAGCCGAACTTCGCCAGCCGTTCCCGAAATTCTTTTAGGAAACGCTCAGCGTCTGTTCGGTGCTGAAAGCCCACCACAAGATCGTCAGCATAGCGGACGACTATTACGTCACCCTTTGCCACCTTCTTGCGCCAGACATCAGCCCAGAGATCGAAGAGGTAATGAAGGTACACGTTGGCGATCAGCGGTGATGCCACTGCTCCCTGCGGCGTACCCAGTTTCGTCTCTGCCCACTGGCCATCCTCCGATACTCCCGCCTTCAGCCATTTTCGGATCAGGCGAAGTATCCTCCGATCGGCCACTCGGTGTTCGATGAACTTCATCGTCCATTCGTGGCTCAAGTTATCGAAGAAGCCACGGATGTCGGCATCGAGCACCCAGTTCACCCGCTTCCGTTGGAGGCCCACCGTTAGCGCGTCCAGCGCCTGATGTGGGCTGCGACCGGGACGGAACCCGTAAGAAAAGCCTTTGAAGTCGACCTCGTAGATCTGGTTGAGAATCGTCACCACCGCCTGTTGAACTATTTTGTCCTCCAGTGCTGCGATGCCCAACGGACGTTGCCGCCCGTCAGCCTTCGGTATAAAGACTCGCCTTGAAGGTTTTGCCCGATACGCTCCGCGGTGCACCCGGCTGTGCAGATCGACAAGTCGATCCTCAAGCCCGGTTTCATACTCCTGCCACGTTACCCCGTCTACTCCGGGCGAAGCCTTGCGCTGAAGCGCGTAGAAGCTGTCGTGGAGAAGATCAACGTTGAGATGGTGGAGCAAAGCGGTGAACCGCTCCTGCTTTCTTTCCCTTGCTACATTTCGCACACCGTCCAATCCCTGGGACATGCGCTTCCCGTTCTGTGTCGGGTGCATGTGCGATTGAACGATGTTCTCCCTCGTCTGTGCCCTTTCCTCCCCAACCTCCGCGGAAGGTTGCCCTTCCTTGTTCGGCTGGTTCACAGGTACTGCGGCACAGTCCGACTTCTCCGGCACGTGCATGTCCGCAGTATGGCTTTTGGCCTTCGCGGACCGGCCTTGATCGTCAGACCAAGGCGTGCTGGAGATCTCCCGGTTCTCGTGCATGTTGTTTCTCAGCGTGCGCGGGTTCTTAGACTACGCAGGACCGACAGTCCACTCGCGATTATCGTGACTGTCGTGTTGCCTTCCTCCCACTCGGAATGAAGTCGGCATCCTGATCTACGGGCTTTTCGCAGCTCAATCGCCCCGCCCACCGATGCCTCTGTCTACGCTTCAAGAAACATCTCACGATGTTTCCTGCAAGACTCAAGGTCAGGATGGATTCGCTACTTCCTTTCCTGTAGGGCTCTTGCATCCCCTACAACATGCCGGTTTATCCCGGCGCTCTCCGGGTTGCCCGTGACTCGGGAGCAATTCCGCAAAGGTCAGACGGTTTTCTGTGCGCACTGTCATTTCTGCCAGTTACCCGGCCATCGTTGTGGTTTAGGCTATCGCCGCTTGTGCTAGCTAGTGGTGTGGGCGGGGCTATCGTTCGCGGATTCCGCTGTGTGAAGACTAGAGCGCGGTGTCCGGCCTAATAGAACGTCCAAGTTTCTTCAGCAAATAAAAAAAGGGAACAAAGGCCGCACTAAACCAGCTTCCAATTGGCGCAGAAACAAAGGAGAGGCAAACGACGATGAAAACCACACGCAATCAAGACTTCGCGGGACGCGAAATGCCGTCGCGTCGCGAGTTCCTTGCTCGCTCGGTGGCGGCCGGTGCCGCAATCCTTTTGTGCGGGGATCCGGGGGTGGTAGCGGCAGAAAAGATGACCTTCACGATCCTGCACACCAACGACCTCCACTCAAACTTCATCGGTCTGAGTCCGGCCTTGGACTACACTCCGTTCAGCACCGGCACCGACAAGACACTGGGTGGTTACGCTCGTCTAGCCGCGCTAATTCGCCAGAGGAAGGAAGCGCGCCAGGGTCTCGGCGCGGTGTTGATCCTGGACGACGGCGACTACAGCATGGGGACGGCATTCGGCGGGGCTATTCGCGAGACCGGCGCCGAACTGCAGCTCCTGTCCCGGATGGGTTACGATGCCACCACCCTCGGCAACCATGAGTTCGACTTCGGTCCCGACGGACTGGGTCAATCGATCGGAGTGGCCGCCAAAGCTGGACATGTTCCTGCGGTAGTCGCCTCGAACACCAACTTCGATGGGAAAGACGCAACGCTGGCCAATCTCCAGCGTTTGGCGAAGGATGGGGTGATCCGCCGCCATCTCGTGATCGAGCGCGGCGGTGCGCGCTTCGGCATCTTCGGGTTGCTCGGGAAAGAGGCCCTAGTCTTCGCCGAAGGTGGCGCAGCTTCGTTCCCTGACGCCATCGAAACCGCCAAGGATCTGGTGAACGTTCTCCGCGAGAAGGAGAAGGTGGATGTGGTTATTTGCCTTAGCCACGGCGGCGTAGCGAGAGGAAAGGACGGGAAATTCACCGGCGGCGATGACCTGCGCCTGGCTGAGGCCGTGCCGGGCATCGACGTGGTCATTGGCGGCCACAGCCATACTGCGCTCAAAGAAGCGATTATCGTCAACGGCCGCACTCCCGTGGTCCAGACTGGGAAGTATGGACAGAACCTCGGCGAACTGGTGATTACAATGGACGGCGGCAAGCTGACGGTCGAGTCCTACCAGCTCCACCCGATTGACGACACCATTGCCGGCGACCGGGCCATTGCCGACGAGATCGACGGGTACAAGAAGACTGTGACCAGGGTTGTATTCGCGGCCCGCGGTTATAGCATTGATCAGCCGCTGGCGGTGGTGCCGCGGGATCTGCCCAACACTTTCACAGACATCGCTGCTGGCACGCCCCTCGCCAACCTCGTCACCGACTCCTTCCGCAAAGCCACCAAGGCCGACATCGCAATCACCGCCAATGCATTGATGCGCGCCGGTTTAACACGGGGGAAGACAGGCGTGCAGACAGTCTACGACGTGTTCGCTGTGGCACCCCTCGGCACCGGTATCGTGGATACAACGGCAGGCAGCGCCCTCGTGACGGCTTACTTCACGGGCCAGGAGTTGAAGCATATGCTCGAATTTTGGCTTGTGGATAGTCCGACCCACCCGGGCGAAACTTTTCCCCGCACCTCCGGAATGAGGTTTCGCTACGATACGTCGCGCCCGATGTTCGACGTCGTAACGGCGATCGAAATAGGAGACCTCGATCACGGCTACCGCGCGATCGACATCACAGGGAAGGACGAGCGTTTGTATAGCCTCACGTGTCCGCTGATGTTCGGCAAGTTCGTTGTGGCCATCCCAAACTTCACAAAGGGCAAACTGGCTCTGGTGCCCAAGAACAAGGAGGGGCAGCCGTTCAAGGAGAAGACCGAGTTACTCGACGACCCTCGCGGCGACACGCCCGACCTGCTACCGCCGCCGGGCACGGTGGATAAAAGTAGTGTCGACACGATGACGGAGGGAGGTGTCGTTGCGGAGATCAAAGAATGGCAGTCGGTCATGGATTACATCCGCAGCCTGCCCGTCAAGACCAAGGGCGGCCTACCCATGATCCCGGTCGATGAGCGCGCCTCAGAGGTCCGGGCGATTAAAGTAGGCTGATCGGTTTTGCAGCGCCGTGGACATTCACGCCTGCACTGCACAAGAACTCCCCAGTGCACATGAGCGGCAAATAATCCGGCAGTCTTTGCCAACTCTGGCTAGCTCCTGAGCAGTCGGCTAACCGGAAGCTATCCGGCTTCCACGGCGGGATTAGTCCTCTGAAGTCGGCTTGTAGGAAGTGATCTCCGCGCGTGGCATCGACTCTGGACGGATTACGAGCAAACCGGAACTAATCCTCAAGTCCTGGTAAACGCATTATAAAAGGGCGCCCGTTTGAAGTAGGTTTTGATCGTTCGCATCAACACCTACAACAAGGAGCGCCCTCATGAATGATGCTAAGTATATTGGGATGGATGTGCATACAGCAACGATCTCGGCGACAGTTCGGGATTCGAGCGGAAATCTGGTGATGGAAGCCACACTCGAAACGAAAGCCGAAACTATTCTTGAGTTTGTTCATGGTCTGCGCGGTAGTTTGCACGTGAGCTTCGAGGAAGGAACGTGTGCCGCTTGGTTACACGATCTTTTGAAGCCTCACGTTACCGAAGTGTTGGTTTGTGATTCGCGTAAGAATGCCCTGTTGAGAGTTGGAAACAAGAACGACCGTGAAGATGCACGCAAGCTGTCCGAACTGTTGTTCCTGAACAAGCTCCATCCGGTCTATCACGGCGAAACTGGAATCCGCACGCTGAAGGAGCTGGCACGTAGTTATCTGACAATCACCCGCGATCTGACGCGCGTGATGAATCGCCTGAAGGCGATCTATCGAGGTTGGGGGATTGCTTGTGCCGGCCAGCAAGTGTATGCACCTCGCTACCGTGCCGAATGGCTCGCGAAGATCACAGAAGCCGGCGTGCGCCGTCGGGCCGAGATCTACTATCAGCAGTTCGATGCCTTAGCTGCTTTGCGCCAGGAAGTGCGCCGAGAGCTATTGGCGGAATCCCGGAAACATCCGGCCATGAGATTGCTGCGGCAGATTCCCTCGATCGGCCCGATCCGCGCCGCTTTGTTGATCGCTCTGATGCAGACACCCCATCGCTTCCGTACCAAGCGGCAGCTGTGGGCCTACTGCGGACTGGCACTGAGAACCTACGATAGTGGGGAATATCGCTTCGTTGGCGGTCAACTGAAACGCTCTAAGAAAGCTGTGACCATCCGCGGACTGAACAAAAATCACAATCATGATCTGAAAAATATCTTTAAGGGAGCAGCCACCCGAGCGGCTGCCACAGCTGGGCCTCTCCAGAATTTCTACGAGGCTCGTATCGCTAACGGCATGAAACCACCGATGGCGCGCCTGACCTTGGCGCGCAAGATCGCGGCCATCACTTTGCTCGTTTGGAAGAAAGGAGTTCGTTTCGACGCTGAACAGTTAAAGCAACAAGCAGCTTGAGCGACTGGTGAGAACTCTTTTCCTCGCTGGATTCATGTCTGGCGGCGATCTGTCGGTTCTTCTGGCGCTCTGGTTCGAGGGTGAGTATCCATTACCGCGTTAGGTGGAGACTGTGCTTCGAGCACCAACCATCTCTTGGTTAACTATATGCCCCCTCGGACAACCAGAAAAAGCTATAGGCCTTGAGCCTCAGATAGAACCATGGTTGGCAATTTTTGCAACCGTACTGCTTGTCGCATCAGAAACCGAAGGCGTCGTCACGACAACAACATGACTCTGCGAAAAAAGAAAACCCCAAGAGCCTCCCAACATTGCATGGGCTGGAGAGCCAGGCAAAAATATTTGCTCCTTCCAGTCGCCGGGGAGTTTTTTCTCTTGACTCTCCCCTTTATAGAACGCGCTTACCGGACAACTGGAATTGCCCCCAGGAGCGTGCTTTCGTCGAGTAAGCCCTTTTTTGTCGAGATACATAGGGTCTTGAACAACACGCCTGCCTAAGAACTCCCTATCCTCCAATAAGGATACTTCCGGGGATTTCGGGTTATACCTGACAGTGACTTGCCTGCCTTCCGCTTGCTTTTGCAACTTCTCAGCCGTATCTCTGTCCTCGGCAATGAGAGCGAAGAGACCCATATAGGACCTGCCATTCGCCTGGTAGGCGTATCCGAGGAGACTGCGAAAAGGAACCTTTAGAAATGTCGTTGCGCCGCGACTCAATATCTCACCTTTTTGCACCGTACCGGCAACAGTAGGCCAGCTTCGGCTACGGAAGAGTCTTGACTGATACCGAACAGCGCGGGTTATCCCCCACACCGCCAGCGTCCCCGCGACTATGCCAAACACTATCTGAAAGAGGTCAGGATTTCCCACGTTCATGCCTGGATGACCCTCATTCCGTAAGGGTAAGCGTCGGGGAGTCAGCGGTCCAGATGGGTGTTGGGCCGGTCGAGCGAATCAGTCACTTGGACGATAAACGCCGTAACCGTCCAAGTAAAGTATTACTTCACATCTCCGGTAAGGCGACTTACCAGGAGTTGGGCCAAATGAGCAGATCAGGATTTGGTGGATTGTTTCTTTCTTCGCTCTTCTACGATGGCGCCAGCCGTGAAGCCCAGGAGGCCGCTCTCCATTTTGCGAATGATTTGCAGAACCCGCAGTGCGCCTGATGGATCAAAATCTAGGGAGTACGCGGCAGCGTTCAACCTAACATAACCCTCTGGATGCTCGAAGAGTGTCAGGACTTGTTTCTGAGCTTCCAGTCCCCTTGACTCCAGCTCCGAGTATGTCTTCTGCATCGTTCTGTTCCTACTGTTTGCCTTCTTGGGATCTGCGGCGCGCAAAGCCTCGCCTTGTTCGCTGTTCGCTCAGTCTGATCTTTTACCCACGGACCGATTTTCTGCAATGCACTTTGTCCATTAGGCGACGACAAAAGGTGAATCAATGCCAACGGTCCGGTCGTCAAGAGTGAAATGCCTTGTTGGGCTGCAACAATCCTCCGGCATAGGTCGTCAAACATGGCCGGAAGGCTTCCGACCTCTTGAACTGAGAGACTGTAGGTAGTAGTGATCTCGACTGGCAATCGAATGTCTCCCGCTATTGCATCAAAATTGAAATTCTGAGGCAGTTGTGGACAAATTCGACTTTCTACTAGCTTGGTCTGCGGTAACTGCATTTCTGCCTAAGGTCCGCAAGTCATCGGATACGTGGTGGCTTACGAGTGAGAAACGGCTTGAAAAACTTATATTCATCAACACAATCAATAAGGCAACGTAACCCACCGAGTGAGGTCATGAAAGGAGCGCTCATTCGACCCTCGATTGCTGAGAACAGGACTTGAGCAAAGGAGTCGCGGCCCAACATTCCGCCTCTCGTTAGGGATAACCCTGCAAGAATTGATTCAGGATGAGCAAGATTTGTCCTAATCCCGTGCAGTTCTTTGAACCATTCCAACTCCGCAGCCAGGAACAATCCCGCGAAACTCAGACCGCTTCCATGCGGACTGTAAGTTTTGACAGTTTCCATGGCCGTCCCCTGATATAGGCTGCTCGCTAACATGCGTGCTTCAGTTCGAAGTTAAGCGTTCCTGCATTATCGGAACCGCGCTCGCAAAGACACTATGTCGCTCAAGAGTCGAGACATAGTTCTGGAATACCGACGGGACTGGTTGACGTGTGACTGCAATTCCACTTTCGGCCCAAAAAGAATGGAGCAAACATGAGCAGGAAGAATGGGTCTACAAGAAATTCCTTAGTGGCTTGGATTCTTGTGACGATGGCATCGGTCGTGTTGTTTGGTGCGGTGGCGCGGTCGAAGATGAATACAAACGGCACGCACCGGCGAACGGCAGACTCGGTTTTGGCAGCAGCCGTTCCCACACCGGTAGCTCCTGTCGAGAACAATCCAGAGCGCAACGCTTACTTTGGCCAGACGCATATACACACAAGTTGGTCGCCGGACGCCTATATCTTCGGCAACACGGTCACTGGGCCTGCAGACGCATACAAATACGCCATCGGCCAGCCTATTAAGCACCCCGCCGGATACGAGGTGCAGATCAGGACACCTCTCGACTTTGAGGGCGTGACCGATCATGCAGAATACGTTGGCGTTATGCGCCTAGCGAACGAACCCAATTCGTCGATCAGTAAGCTGCCGATCGCTCAGAAACTGCAAGTCAAGAGTCAAGCCGATGCCACGAGAATATTCCAATGGCTCGCCGCGAGCCTGGGCAAGAACGAACCTATCAAGGAATTACTGAGTCCCGAGATTACGAACACCGTCTGGAAAGAGAATATCGCGATTGCTGACGAGTATAACAAGCCCGGCAAGTTCACTGCGTTTGTCGCATATGAATGGACTTCAATGCCGGACAATCGGAACATGCATCGTAACGTATTTTTCCGGGATTCGACGCATGTGCCGCTAGCCCCGTATTCCTCGATCGATTCACAACACCCCGAGGACCTGTGGGCGTGGATGGACGCCCAGCGCAAAGCGGGCAACGAGTTACTGTGCATCTCACACAACGCCAACCTGAGCGATGGTCTCATGTTCCCCATTGACGTGGACAGCAAGGGTAAACCCATTGACGCCGCGTGGGCAGCGGAGCGGCTGAACAACGAGGTGCTGACTGAAATCAAGCAAGTGAAAGGCACTTCGGAAACTACCCCTGAACTTTCCCCGACTGATGAGTTCGCTGGCTTTGAGCTCATGAATTATCTAATCGGACTCGACAACAGCAAGTCCAATCCACATGGCAGCTACGCTCGGGAGGCGTATAAGAACGGATTGGCATTGCAGGACAAACGGGGTTTCAATCCCTATAAGTTCGGATTTGTGGGAGCAGGTGATTCCCACAATACGGCTGCGTCCTACAGCCAGTCTAACTATTTCGGTGACCACGCGATGATTGATCCCACACCGGAAGCTCGACTGTCAGGCAAGGTGGTCGCTGGAATGACCGTCATACAAACCGGTACTTCGGGGCTCGGTGGAGTATGGGCAGAAGAGAACACCCGGGCTTCGATCTTTGACGCCATGAGGCGCAAGGAAACCTTTGGGACCTCCGGTGTTCGGATTAAGGTGAGACTATTCGGTGGCTGGGATTATCCGAATGATGTTTTGGAAAAGAAGGACTGGGTGAAAATTGGCTATGCTCAAGGCGTGCCGATGGGCGGCGACCTTCCTGCGAAAAAGAGCAAGGAACCGACGTTCATTGTTTGGGCAGTGAAAGACCCGGTTGATGGCAATCTCGATCGCATTCAGATTGTCAAAGGCTGGTCCAAGAACGGCGAGACCTTTGAAAAAGTTTACGACGTTGTTTGGTCAGGGAATCGGAAGCCCGATCCGAAAACCGGCAAAGTTCCGGAAGTGGGGAATACGGTGGACGTCCCGAACGCCAGCTATACCAACACGATTGGCGTAACAGAACTAAAAAAAGTGTGGAAAGATCCAGACTTCGATCCCAAGCTGAATGCATTTTACTATGCCCGTGTGATTCAAATTCCAACTCCACGATGGAGCACTTACGATGCCAAGAAGTTAGGAGTGCCGCCACCGTCATCGGTGCCCGCCACAATTCAAGAGCGTGCGTGGACTTCACCCATCTGGTACACGCCGGCTGCTGAGGCACGAGCCAGCGGCAAACAAGATCTCACCGTGGCCGACATAACGGCTAAGGGTGGAGTGCCGCTTGATAATGCCCAATTGAATGAGCTGATCGTTGGCAAATCCATCTGGGTACGCAACAACGTCACCGGCGAGCATTTCAGGGTTCAATATGGAAGAAATGGCCAGTATTTGGTACAGCCGACGACGGGCAAAAGCGCAAAACAAACCAGTGAGTTCGGCAATTTGATGCGAAGCGCACAATACGAGCAAGCTCCGGAATACTCCATTCAAAACGGCAAGATCGTCAATGTGATCGGCGACGGGACGCTTCAACTTGCTGTATATAAACAGGGCGACAAATACATTGCCGCCCGTGGTAGCGAGTTCGGTTACGCGAACTACGAGATCATTCCGCCGGTCCTCAATTTGCTTGAGCCTGTAAAAGCCAAACCGTAAGGCACGCGGAAACGATATAAACAGCCGACAATTAGAAGAACCGACGAGGCCTTGGACCAGAAATGAGTTTGACAACATTGGAGATGCAAGAAACGCAGCCCACGGTCGAAAGACCAGGGCTGCGTAGTTATTTTATGGGGATACTTCGCAAGGCATTTCGGGAGCCTCTCGTCCATTTCCTGATCATCGGGCTCGCGCTGTTCGGGCTCTATGCATGGATAGAGAGAGGACGCGCGAGCAACCGCAATTACCAGATTGTTTTGACCCTGGACGACTTGAGGCAGTTGGACATGTCTTTCGTATCGCAGTGGCACAGGCAACCGACCCCGGTGGAATTTCGCGCACTGGTAGAAAGTTTTATACGGCAAGAGGTGTTGTACCGCGAAGGGCTAGCGATGGGGCTGGATAAGGATGACACCATCGTAAAGCGCCGCATGGCGCAGAAAATGGAGTTCCTATCGGAAGATATGGCCTCGGCGCACGAGCCAAGCACCGATGAGTTGAAAGCCTGGTACGCCAATAACTCCCAGAAGTTTGCGCTGGCAGACCGCGCTGCGTTTCGCCATTTGTTTTTTGGATTTGATCGCCGCGGGCAAAACGCGCGGACCGACGCACTCGCGGCACTGAACAAAATCGCGGGTAAATCGGAAGACAGTCCGCTGGGCAGGGAATTAGCGGACCCCTTTATGTTTCAAGACTATTACGGCGACCGCGCGCCGGATCAACTCGCAAAGGAGTTTGGACCAGCGTTCGCCATCGGCCTGTATAAGTTGAAGCCGAAAACGTGGCAGGGTCCGATCGAATCGGGCTACGGATGGCACCTAGTGTGGATCGAATCGATTATGCCGGGACGAATCCCCGCGTTTGAGGAAGTTGAGCCAGCCGTGAAGACCGCTTGGCTGGCGGATCAGAAGGCCATGGAATGGCAAAAAGCCTACTCCAAGATGCGCGAGAAATATGAGGTCTTGGCACCTCAGCCGCCGCCGGAAGCAACTGAGTCCAAGGGCGGGCCGCCGGCGTTAGCGCCATGAAGGCGTCGCGACATTGGTGCGTGGCGTTGATAATGATCGCCGGCGCGGCGTTCGTTCCATCCTGTACGGCCCACGAGACGCGGCCTGCATACCTAGAGATTAAGGAAATCTCTCCTGACCATTACGACGTTGTGTGGCGCACGCCGGTGAACGCTGGCATGCGTCTGCCGATCGTGCTGCAACTGCCCCCTGAGGCGAAAAGCGTTACTGCGCCAACCACGCAAGAACTTACCGATTCCCTACTTGAGCGGCGTTCGATTGTGGTTGCGGGAGGCTTGGGCGGAAAGCGAGTCGACTTTGTCGGGTTGCAGGGCACCATCACGGACGTCTTGGTGCGCGTGCAACTAATAGATGGTCGAAGTTGGTCGACCATCGTGCGGCCATCGCAGGCGTGGATCGACATTACTCCAAACCAGGGGCGGCTGGGTGTTGCCGGAACGTATGTAGCGCATGGCATTCGGCACATTTTATTTGGACCGGACCACCTTCTCTTCGTGCTGGGGTTACTGCTCATCGTGAAAAACCGCTGGATGCTTCTAAAAACGATCACCGCCTTCACAGTGGCACACAGCATCACATTGGCGATTGCGACGCTAGGCTACGCAAACGCGCCAACGCTGCCGCTCAACGCCGCAATCGCGTTGAGCATCTTGTTTTTGGGGCCGGAGATTGTAAAGGTGTGGCGGGGCGAATCGAGTTTTACGATCCGTCATCCCTGGGTAGTGGCGTTTGCGTTCGGGTTACTGCATGGATTTGGATTTGCGAGTGCACTGACCAGTGCGGGATTGCCATCGAATGAACTGCCCTGGGCGCTTTTGAGTTTCAACGTAGGTGTCGAGATCGGGCAGGTGGGCTTTGTAATTTTGATTTTGTTGCTGGAGCGCGCATTTCGCGTACTGGAAATTCGCTGGCCGCGCGTGGTCGAAGCGCTTCCCGGGTATGCAGTGGGCTCGTTAGGAGCATTCTGGACCATCCAGCGCGTGGCGATCTTGGCTGGAGTAATGCGATGAAGCGGCCGGTTTGCGGCTTGCTGGCGCGGTGGCTGCCGTTGGCGGTGGCGGCGTTGTGTTTTTCGCAGAGCGCCGAGGCACACGTTCAGAAGGGCGAAGCAATCGGATTTCTTACTGGATTGCGGCATCCGGTTTCGGGGCTGGATCATGTGCTGGCGATGGTCTCTGTTGGATTATGGGGCGCGCAATTGGGAGCGCCTGCGGTGTGGGTCCTGCCAGTTGCGTTTCCCATGGTGATGGCGCTTGGTGGAATGATGGGCCTGATGGGAATTCCCCTTCCTGGAACTGAATATGGAATTGCGGCGTCCATGATTCTGCTTGGGGCGGTGGTCTTCTTTGAGTTGAAACCGCCGCTATGGGTAGCGGGCTCGCTGGTGGCATTTTTCGCGATTTTTCACGGGCACGCGCACGGAACGGAATTGCCCCCCGGACAAAACGGCTTGCTCTACAGCATGGGATTTGTGTGCGCGACGGGATTGCTGCACGGTGTGGGGATCTTGATCGGGCTGGTGCACCGTTGGACGTGGGGGCAGATGTTTTTGCGATTGGCGGGAGCGTTTACTGCATCGATGGGCGTGTTTTTCGTCTGGAAGGCGTTCGCATGAAGCGCGCACGTTTGATCGTGCTGGCGACAGCGACAACGGTTTTCTTCTTGTGCCCCCCACCTGCCTCGGCACATTTAAATTCGACAGGAATGGGGCCGATGTATGACGGGTTACTGCATTTTCTCCTTAGTCCGGAGGATATTGTGCCGGTGGTGGCGCTCGCGCTGCTCGCGGGCTTGCGCGGGCCGGAATATGGCAGGCGGGCGCTTTTTCTGCTTCCGGTGAGTTGGTTTGTGGGATGTTTTCTGGGAACGATGTTTCAGTGGGCCACGTCATGGCCAGTGGCTGCGATTTCCTTTCTGATTTTCGGCGGTTTGGTAGCTGCAAATGCGCAATTGTCGTTGCGCGCGATGACTGTGCTGGCCGGTTTACTAGGATTGGTGCACGGCTGGATGAATGGCGCCGGAGTGCCGTGGTCATTCTCGCTAGTCGGTGCGTATGCGGGATTGGTGGCTGGAGTATTTGTAGTTGTGGCGCTAGTGTCGGCGTTCGTGATTAGGCTGCGACCGCCATGGACAAGGATCGCGGTGCGCGTGGCTGGAAGCTGGATTGTTGCGACCGGATTGTTGTTGCTCGGCTGGTCGGCGCGGCGCGGGTGACCACGGAAAGTCTAAGCTGGCGGGTGGTGTCCAAGTGGTTGCCTCGTTCACGCGCTTGCGAAAAATCTAATAAGCCTCTCTGAGTACTTGCCTTTGCGTTAGTCGCGGCCAAAAGCTCAAGTACCGCCACCATTTCGACGAATCCTTCACGAGGATTCTCCACCTTAAGATAGTCTCGGTCGTTTTGTCGGCTGCACGGAAACCATCGCGGCACTTGGATGATTAACGCGGTAACCGGACATCTGAAAACGATCCAAAAGCACATGATTGCATAACAATGTCGGCTCCTCGACCCGAGTAGACTGTGGTTGTTCGACGACCAAAGGCTCGGGAGAGTCGGAATCGGCGTGCGCTTAGGAATGGAGGCTACCGGATATTCACGCTGGTTCGAGCGGCTACTGGCTGAATTAGGTTTCGAGCTGTGGATCGGCGATCCCGCGGAAATCAAAACCAGACGAGTGAAGAAGCAGAAGACCGACCGCAAGGATGCCCAACTCTTGCTCAGACTGATGCTGGAAAATAACTTTCCTCGAATCTGGGTGCCAGATCCGGAGAATCGGGATCTTCGACAACTGTTGTGGCACCGGCATCGGTTGGTGCAGATGCGCACGCGGATCATGAATCAACTGCAGGCGCTAGCGATGAACGAGGGCTATCGCTGGAAGAAGAAACTATTCAGCGAACAAGGACGAGCGCAGTTAGAGAAGCTCTCGTTAGCTCCCTGGGCCAGTCGGCGCCGGCAAGAGTTGTTGGAGCTGTTGGACCGCATGAATCCGACCATTGAGGAGTTAACTGCAGCGGTGGAGCGGGAAGTCAGGAAGCGACCCGAAGCACTGCGGCTGATGACGCATCCTGGCGTGGGTCCGCTTACGGCCCTGGCCTTCGTGCTGATCATTGGAACTTGGGAACGTTTTCCACGTGGCAAGCAGATCGGCAATTACGTGGGGATGATTCCGAGTGAGAACTCCAGTGCGGGCAAGCAGCGGCTGGGGCACATTAGCAAGCAGGGCAATTCCTTGCTGCGCTTTTTGCTGGTGGAGGCGGCCCAAGCGGCGGCGCGGTGCAACCCGGACTGGCGGCGGCGCGGTGCAACCCGGACTGGCGGCGTCGCTACTTCCATCTGGCGATGCGTCGGCACAAGAGCATAGCCAAGGTAGCGATGGGGCGCAGGCTGGCGGTTCGGTTGTATTGGATGTGGCGGAATGGATGTGAGTATTCGCCGTCGTTAGAGTTCGGTTCGTACGCGGGGCAGCTCGGTACCGGACATGGCGTGAAGCAAAGCGTCGTCCACATGATGGGGCACCCCGCTCCCTGAAAAGGGAGTTTGAACGAGTAATCATGGTCGAAGTACGGATCGAAGAGATGTTTAGGTCGGACTGAAGCCGATCGAAAGATTACAAACGAGCCATGGTCGTCGATGCAGAAAAAAGAAACCGAGAGAGAACGAAAGAGAAAAACTCTTTTAGGTGAAAAGAAAGAAGTGTGTCCAAAAAGTGTTGGACAGGGCCGACATTGTTAGAGATGTTCGGTTATCATCGAAGAGCGCGTGTACCTAAACATCGTGACGAAGTTCTGCTGTATGAGGAGCGACTTTCGCGTCCACAACGGTGGTGGATTCTCGGGCTGAACACATACGGCAGAAAGATCGAATCGGTCCGGGACGCGCTATTGAAGCTGTAGAGCCGGACGAAGAGGCTAAGCTAGGCGACCGTAGGAGCAAGTGGCACGCCTAGCGGCCAGGGCTGAGGTCTCGTTCGATTGTCCGCTCCCTCTCCAGAGTTGGAGAAGAGGTTGGCTCGCTCTTTTGAGCGACCCGTGGTTCTGTTGCGCCAGTAGACTCCAATGCTGATCTGCGTGAAACATCGCGGCCGAGGCCTTCGGCAAGGGCGGTTTTATCATTGGTGTAGATTTGCGCATCGTAGCGGCTACGCGACACCGCGACGTAAGCCAAGCGACGATTGACGAGCTTCTCTCCTCCCTGCTCGGTGTCTACATGGATGAGCACGCGGTCAGCCGTCTGCCCCTGGCTGCTGTGGCTTGTCACCGCATAGCCGTAGTCGAGATGCGGATTCTCTCGAATGTTGAACGCGATCGCGCGACCCGCGTCCAGACGGATTTGGAGGTTGCCACTAGCCTCGACCTTCTCGATAGTGCCCAGCTCACGGTTGGCGACATGCTGGTCTCGATTCGGAGCGGTGAACTGTATGCGGTCGCCTTCACTGAACGCTCGCTCTGCGCCTCGGTACAGCGTCACACCTTGTAACCGGCGAGGGTCGTAGCACAGACCTTGGCCATTCGCCCGTTCAATCGTGACGTGGTTCTGTTTCTCATCAACGCCTTTGACGTGCGCGTACTCTCCTGGTGCAATACCAAGTGTCTTGCTGCCCTTAGCGTAGCGCACCACATTGCCGGGTTCGTACTGGGCGGCCCACCGACGATCTGCTCCAGTGATCTCCTGCCGGGCGACTAACACCCTCATCTGGTGTTCGAGGTACGGCATTTGGTCCGTATCCTGCATTGCATAGTGGATCGCTTCGTTGATAGCCATCCGCGATTGGTTGTCGGGCGACACGACGAGCGTGCCTTTGGGCTGCTTCGCATATTCATGCGCGATCACAGCGATACGCTCGTCCCGATCGAAGATCTCATGCACGCGGCCGTCGGCATTGAGTTTCTCCATCGCCTCATTGACGTGGCCTCGCGAGAGCTTTTCTACAACCTCTTTGAGTGCCGGATCTTTCTGCCGAACGATCTCGTCCAGTCGAGCCGTCTGGATTCCGGCATCCTGCAACTGCTGATACGGTTTGCCCGCTTCGACGGCTTGGTGCTGGCGTGTGTCGCCAACAAGCAACACGCGATCGTCTTTCTGCAGCCGGTGGAGAAATTCGTTCATTTGCCTCGTGCTCGCCAAGCTCGATTCGTCCAGGATGTAAAGCCGTTTCCGTCCTTCGTGCCCCTCATAGCTTTGGGCAAGATGCCGTTGCAGCGTGTTGGATCTGATTCCACTTTCTTCTAATTTCTGCGCAGCACGAGAGGTGGGCGCCAATCCCTTGACGATGTAGTTCTCTCGTTCGGCGGCTTCGCGGATCGCCGCAAGAGATGTAGTCTTGCCCGCGCCTGCCATGCCTTCGAGCGCCGTCACTTGATCGCGACTCGACAAGATTTGTTCTACAGCCCGGTGTTGCGTATCGCTCAGATGGCCATGTGCTTCCCGGATAGCCCAGCGAGTTCCAAAACTTACTAGCGCCTCATGCCGATCTTGTCCGGCGCGCATGGCATTGACCGTGTCCCGTTCGTAGCCGATCATCTCCGTGGTTGTAAACGCCCGGTCGGGCGAGTCGCCGTTCCTTTGCACTTCGACGAATTCACCTGATTTGATGCGCTCTTCGAAGTTCGCTTTCACTGAGGCCAGCGTCGCTCCACCCATGGAGCGCCTGAGCGCATCGGTCAGCAGGGCTCGCTCATCGGCTACGGCATCGCGTTCGAAGTTTCGTTCTTTGGCGAAGGTCACAGCCGAGGGAGCAATATTCTTTCCCGCATCCTGGCCAACGTCACGCGCTCTTGCTTTGGCCCCCGCCGTCACGTGCTGAGGCTGGTCCCCAAACTCAATTGCCATGTCCTTGTGTCGCTGCTGCATCTCTTCATGCGAGAGCCCGATCTTCGCCTCGCGCGTGTGATGGGCGGCGATCTGCGCAGCGGCCGCACCGCTCTGATTCTCCATCGCCAGATGCTCTTTGATCTGTTTCCGGCGTGGACTCGAAGCGTCGAGATACTCGCGGCTATATCCCTTGATTTCCGGTTGACCGCTCTTGCCGTGCTCGATCTCGTAGCCCAATTCTTGCAAACGGTGCGCCAGTTCTGAGCGATATATGGCGGTGGCATACTGCTGCGTGCGATAGAGTTCCTGCGGTTGAAGTGGACGTGTTTCTCCATTGGCCGTTTCTGTCAGATTGAAGAAGACCACGTGCGTGTGAAGCTGCGGGGCTGCATAACCGTTCACGGGCCTCGCGCTATCGTGCTCGAATTTTGTGGCGATCCAATTTCCAGTTGTCTCCGGTGGGAGATTTCCTCCAAGCCGCGCCTGGACATATCGCTCCATCTCGTCCAGCGCGACTCCAAGACTGGCTCGATGGGCCTCTTGCACGCGTTCATCGCCACCCACAAGCGCCGTCAGCGATACGCTTTTGGGCGCGGAGAAGGTGGCATCCCAGCCTGCGCGGTGCTCCATCGTCTTGACTGTTTTGCCTTGCTCGTTCACATATTCCCGCATAGTCTGATGGCGAACTAACTGCTCGCCGCTAACCGGATGCTGGCCATCGCTGAGGCGCTGAAATTGTTGCTCTTGGACGCCACCCCGCAGACCCCACTTCTCGGCCAATTTCCCGTGCCACTCACCGCGTATCCGGTCGCCTTCGCTGTAGTAGTTCTCCTGCGCGTTGCTAAACTCCTCCTGATGATAAGCACGTGCTTGACCTGCACTGAGAGGCTTGGAAATGGTAAGCATGTTCTTTTATTCGAAAAAGCGCCTCGTGGTGGGCTTCACGGCGTGCTCCAACTCTGTTTCCTGACTCGGCGGTTGCTCTTGTGGCGCTGATTCCTGTCGCGTGCGGCTCGCTGGGGACCCGCGATCTATTCCCGCATTCGGGGCTGCTCTCCTGACTGGTTCCTGAGGCGCAGGCTCGACCGGCACCAGAACGGGGGGATTCTCTTTGCTTGGTGGAACAGGGAGTTTCTTGCGAAGTCTGAACAGTCTGTCCAGCATCGTGCGTTTGCCGTTCACTAAGCCAAAGCCCCGGAAGCGGTGCGTGGGATTGTGCTTCGCCACATTCGCCAAATTCGGGCCACTTGGTTTCTTCCCATAACGCAACGGAATAGAACGCTTCCGGTCCAGATAGGTCGCCGGCAACAGGCCCGCAAAGAACAGAACGAGCCCGGCCCACAAAGCTGGCCGGACAAGATCCATCAAAGTTTGGTTCTGATAAATCCAGCTCCCGAGGTAGGTGTGCATCTCGGAGTTGTTGCAATAAGTGCCATGGAATTCAAGGCGCATCGCGCCGTGCTTCAAGGCTTGGTCGGTGAGTGCGAAGGTGTTCTCCCCGCTTTGCGCAACCACAGGCACCACGTCATTGTCCAGCGCCAATCGGCTCCCCTTACGCGTAACAACTTGCAGCAGGGTGTACCAGCCGTTGTCGCGGACAACACCGACTATCTGCGAGGCCGAATAAGCACCAAAATAATGTCGCTCAAGGGGTGTCCATACCCGCTCGTAACGAAACCCCTGGACTCCCAGAGTTGCCACGATGGAGAGGAGCACGAGGAGGTAGGTGTACACAGGCTGAATGCTCATTCCCCCCATGCTCTTTGCTCGGCCCCATTCCGTGCGCATTGCTTTGCTCCGATTGGGTTGTCTCTCAGCCTCGCTGTGGCTCCTTAGTTGCACTCATCAGCCGGTCCATTGCCTTTGCCAACTTGCCCGCATCGGCGTGTTTAATAATGTCGTCCATAGCTGTGCTTGTGAGCTGCTCTCGATTGGCAATAGAAAACAGGACATTCATTAGAATCGTTCGCAGGGCCAGCAGCTCCGCCACAATGGTTTGCTCGGCGGGACTTGGCTCAACTGCCTTCAACAAAGTTTCTCGCACCCACTCACTGATCGTCTGATCGCCCGCGAGAATTTCAAAATGCGCATACTCCTCTTCGGTGACTTTGGTGCTGATGGACTTGGTACGTGGTGTAGGCATTGCGGACTCCATAGTTCTGAATCACAGGCAAGCAATTGGGCGCGGCGTGACGCCCAACAAAATCAACAAGTTCCCCTACAGGAACCAAGAGTTGTTGCGAGCCGAGCGCAGTGAACGAAAAGTGGCGAGCTGCCGCGTTTGCAACAAGTTCCCGTATAGCAACCTTGGTTGCTGTACAGCACCCGAAACGGGGTGACGTGTCCGTCCAACTCCCGGTGCCGAAGGCACCGTTCTTCGCAAAACGAGGCTCGGACACCGATTCACGCAATCAACCCTGTTCGCCATACTCCAGCCGAAGCTCGTCCAGCCAACTCTGAATCTCCGGGACCGCCAACCCCTTAAGAACTAGTTCGCGCAGGGCATCCCACTCAGTCTCATTGAATTTGATGGACACATCGTGTTGCCGGAGATCAAGCGAAAACTTCGTACTGCCGATTTCCTTGGAGACTGTCATGAGGAAGTGCCTACCACTCCACGAATGCTTTGCCGACCATCCTTCGAGCATCGCCCGCAATTCAGCCAAGTCAGGGTAGCGCGTAATCAGATACTTGAACCGGCGCGCGGGGCCAAAGTCGATATACATGCCCAGCTCTGGGCAAGCTGTCGAAGTAAACGAGAGCTCGAAGTCCTCCAACTTGATCGGGTCAGGTAGGATAATTCGCCTGCGAAAGTCATCTTCGTTAGAGCCAGACTGGCGGACGGGCTGGCGGTCATGCCTTACCCAATGTCCCCTCGCAGCGAGGCCCCAAATAGTCGGCCAATAAGGGGCAAGCACCTGATCGAGCCTGGTGCTGTCCACTCCTTCGTCCCGAACTGCAATGAGTAAGCACGCTCCGACAGCGCCAGGACTCTGCCATTTCTCAGCGGGTTTCAAGAGTTCCCTGCGAGTCGAAATCTGTTTCAGAACTGCTTGGTGTACCTTCTCTCCGTCCTTATCGAGAGAAGCCTTGGAATCAATAGACTGGCCTCCGAGATTTCGGAAGTAATACCACGCGTGCTTCGATGTGGGATTCTTCCGGTTAAGATAGACAGCTTCGAAGGCGTCGAGCAGCGCGAGATACGAGTCCCTGGATGGAATGGCAGGCCAGAGCAACGGTGGCTCTTGCCTCTCCTCCTCTGTCGCGATTTGAACGTAATGCGTGAGCACGTCCCACTCGGCGGCAGATAGTGTGTGCTGCGATTCCCACTTCTTGCGAATGCGATAGAGAGAAGAGGTCGGCGTGCTAAGCATCTCGTGCCGCACTGTCTCGCGATCCAAGCCAGCGCCGCGCTCTTCGATGACAAGGAAGGCGGCCTCTCCCAGAGACACCTCGCGTCCTAGTTGATCACCGAGGACTTTCTGATAGCGCTCTAGGAGTTTCAGGCGCTCTTCGTTGAGGCGAATCGAAATGACCTCATAGCGGGGCTTCTTTTTGAGGAGCGACATCATGTTGACACATTATCCTACACTGTTGTACAGTGTTTACGTAATCGTAGCTCATTCGGCGACTGGATGCAAGAGGAATTTTCTTGAGAGCACTCTCGGAAGCTGGAGAGCCAAATCGACGAGGTAATCGTCGATCTTGTAAACCCGCAGGAGTCACTTCGACGCAATGGCTGTATCCTCACAAATCGAAACCTCGGTGCACATCGAGCGGCACTACGCCGTTACGGAAATCGCCGAAATGTGGAACTTGAGCTCTGATAAAGTCCGTGAGCTTTTCGAGCGTGAAGCTGGTGTGCTTGTGATTGGGGAATCGAATCCGCGCTGCAAGCGGCGTTATCTTACTTTGCGCATTCCGCAATCGGTCGTCGAACGCGTTCACGCTCGGCTGTCATCGAAATCAGTATCGCGGTAGGAGGTCTATCTCATGCTCACAGCCTATCGAAGACATCTCAAGAATTGCAGACGGCGTGATGAAGGCCGAAGTTATCGCAACTGCAGGTGCCCCATTTGGGTTGACGGAATACTGGGTGGCGCGGAGATACGTGAATCACTGAAGGTCCGGGACTGGCAGCGAGCCCAAGAAATCATCCGAGAATGGGAGATCGAAAATCGCCGCACATCTCAGCTGACAAGGAAATCTACGCAGGAAGCATGGAAGGAATTCCTAGCGGACATCGAGGCTCGCAAACTCAACGACTCTACGGCACGAAAATACAAGTTGTTGAACCGCCAAATGGAAGAGTTCGCCCAACGACGCGGTCTTCGTGTCCTTGCCGACTTTGACTTGTCGAAGGTAAGTCAATTTCGCTCCGAATGGAAAGATGGTCCCCGTTCGAGTGCCAAGAAACTCGAACGGTTGCGCGCATTCTTTCGCTTCGCTCAAAAACGGAAGTGGGTAACCGAAAATCCGGCACTCGATCTGAAGGCCCCGAAGATAACTCTCTGTCCTACCCTTCCATTTGGCCGCGAAGAGATGGTGCGAATTCTCGCAGCAACTGACCAATACAAAGAAGAGATGCCGAGTCATGGGATGGAGAACGGACGGCGCATTCGCGGTCTTGTTCTTCTACTTCGTTACAGCGGGATGCGAATTGGTGATGGGGTCAACTTCAGCACAGATAGGCTCGAAGGCAACCGTCTCTTCCTCTACACGCAGAAGACGGGTGTCCCAGTGAACACAATCCTTCCGGGATTTGTCTTGTCGGCGTTGGAAGCAACGCCAAAAGTCACAGATAAGTTTTTCTTCTGGAGCGGAAGGGGAAAGCTAGAAAGCATCGTGCGGAGCTGGCAAACGCGATTGCGCAAACTCTTCAAACTCGCAAACGTTCCGAATGGACATGCGCACCGCTTCCGCGACACGTTCGCTGTTGAATTGCTTCTTGCTGGAGTTCCCATCGAACGAGTCTCGATTTTGCTGGGCCACCAAAGCGTGAGAATTACCGAGAAGCACTACGCACCGTGGGTGCGCTCGCGACAGGAACAACTGGAAGCGGATTTGGCTAACGCCTGGAGCCGCGATCCGCTCGTTCTTTCGCAAAGTGGGGTACACCAGAGGTACACGGAAAGGTGCGACCCAACAACTCATTCATCTTCAACAAGAAAGAGTGGTGCCCGGGGTGGGAGTCGAACCCACATGAGGAAAAATCCCCGGAGGATTTTAAGTCCTCAGCGTCTGCCATTCCGCCACCCGGGCAGCGGCAGTACAAATCTAACGAATACGAGGACACACTGCAACACCGGCTCATGAGCAGCGGCTGCGCGAATGAAGCGGGGCCAGCATTCATGTCGGTTAGACCACTTTCAAGGGAGAAAATTTTTGGTCTGTCTTCACTCCCTGGATGCTGACGGTTTACTGCTACTGCCATCCGGAGCATGTGCTACGGCTTTGGAGTGGAGGGCGGGGGAGTTGCAGGTTTTGGAGGCTCAGGCTTCGGAATTCGCAGGGTCCAGGAACCGCCGAACACGATGGTGCGCCCTTGTGCCGTGGCTTTGGCCGAAAAGGCGTCGTAGAACTTGAAGAAGAAACTGAGTGACTTCGCAGGGAGAATGAAATTGGTCTGAAAACCAATGCCATGAGAGGAGTAGTAGGGCAGGAGCGCCGTCCTCCCGCCATTGTTGCTCACCTGCCACTGGTCATAGCCGACGAGTCCAAATTGAAACAGCCTGCTGAAATCTTTCTTCAAGGGTAGAACCTGCCCGAAGGCCCACTCCATGGTAAAGGCCTGGCCCGGCGTAATGTTGGTGCCGGCTTTTTGACCGTGGATTTCCCAGACGGTAGCGAGGTTCGCGCTGGTGCCCTTGTTCTTGGTGACATAGAAGGTGGTGTTGGTTGTTAGATCGTTACCCCAATACCCGGAGCCCACGTTGTTGCTGGCTCCCGCGGTGAACCGGCCGGTGGGAGCGGTGAAGCCATATCCGACGTTGACGTCAGCGCGTTTCAAGTGCCAACCCAAGTTCACTGGCTGGACATACATATCGGCAAAACCTGTGCCGCCACCGTTGGCGCTGAGATTCGTTCCGGTAATGTCCGCCACCAAGGAACCATTGGCAAACGCCAATACGATGTAGGGCATGAAATATCCGCCGAGGAACTTGTGTTTCGGGACGTAATAGAGAATATTTTCGTCCACCCAAAATGCATAAGTGCCGGTAATTCCCGGAACAGCGTTTCCGTTGGAGTTATTCAATTGGCCTGCGGAGTAATTGAGCGCCAGATTACCGTAGGTGAAACCAGGATCGGGGATAGCGCCAGCGTTGAGGCCCCACTGGCCGGGAACATACTGCCCTTTTTGTTGCGCGAGGAGCGGCGAGAGGCTCGCGAGAAAGAGCCATGCCAGAATCAAGAATCCAAATTTGATTGCGTTTGTCATGTTCGAAATTATCGCTTTCTTACTTTGGGATTGGGGGCGCTCACCTCTCGTTTCGAAAACAGTCGAGAAAAATCGTAAGTTCATAATCGTAAGGGAGGCAGTTATTCTCCCGATGCATGGTAGGCGGGGGATTCTCTCGAAGAACATTGTACAGAGTAACAGGGGGCCACTGCATGCGAAGCACAGCGGATGGAGCTCTCGGTTCGTCGCCCATAAAGGTGAAATAATAGCGTAAACCCGCCGCTTCGGATTAATGGAAACGCCGGACAAGCTCAGTTTTCGGCATTTCATCGGCCGGTGCGCCCGACTATAGGCTGTCACTTTTGACAGTGGTGAGGATGCGGGCGCTCAGATTTACTGCGGTGTCGGTTTGAGGCTCACAGAGCACGAACAGGTTCGCCTACCATTTCGGGAATGAAGGGTGAGTCCCGTGCCGTTGCACCGTCATTGGACGAGGATCGCCGTACGTGTCGTTGGCAGCTGGATCGCCGCCTCTGGTTTGCTGATGTTGGGCTGGGCCTTGCGGCGAGGGTGAATTTAGCCTATGCGGGTACAAATAGCTCTCTGGCTCCGGCCAGGTGAGCATGTCTACCCGTTTTGGCGTAAAATTCCGCCACCCGTTCTGCCACGGGGAGCATCCAAATTGTGTCCAAGACCCGCGGGTGCCTTCCCGCCCGCCTGAGGAGCGAATGTGAGTCAGCCGAAAACGCAACTGGACTTCGATCAACTGAGCATCAATACCATCCGGACCCTGGCAATGGATGCGGTACAGCAGGCAAATTCCGGGCATCCGGGCGCGCCGATGGGCCTTGCACCTGTGGTGTATGAGCTGTGGCAACGCTATTTGCGGTATGACCCCGCGGATCCCACGTGGCCGAATCGCGATCGCTTCGTGCTCTCCGCCGGTCACGCTTCGATGTTGCTCTACGCCACGCTGCACTTGACCGGGGTTCGTGCCGTCAATGCCAAGGGCGAAGTTCTGAACGAGCCAGCCGTTTCTATGGAAGAAATCAAGCGATTCCGGCAAATCGGCAGCAAGACCCCAGGACATCCCGAGTCGCACATCACCTCTGGAGTGGAGACAACCACCGGGCCGCTGGGGCAGGGAGTGGGGAACAGCGTGGGGATGGCGATTGCCGGGAAATGGCTGGCGGAGAATTTCAATCGGCCGGGTTTGGAGATGTTCGATTTCAACGTTTACGCGATTTGCGGAGATGGCGACCTGATGGAAGGAGTGGCGTCGGAAGCCGCATCCCTTGCGGGCCATCTGAAACTCTCGAATCTCTGCTGGATCTATGACAACAACCACGTAACGCTGGATGGCCCGGCGTCGTGGTCCTTCAATGAAGATGTGATGACGCGCTTTATCGGGTATGGATGGAACGTGACGCGGGTAGCGGACGCGAACGACCTGGGGATGTTGAGCCGCGCGTATGAAACCTTTCTGAAGACGGAGGACCGGCCGACGCTGGTGGTGGTGGACAGCCACATCGGTTATGGATCGCCGCACAAGCAGGATTCGTATGAAGCGCATGGCGAACCGCTGGGCGAAGCGGAGATCAAGCTGGTGAAACAGAACTACGGATGGCCGGAAGATGCGAAGTTCCTCGTGCCGGATGGAGTGTATGACCAATTCAAGAATGGGGTAGGTGCGCGGGGCGCGCAAGCGCGCGCTGCGTGGAAAACAAAATTTGAAGAATACAAGAAGCAATTTCCGCAACAGGCCGATGAGCTGAACAGAATGCAGACGGGGCAATTGCCCGACGGCTGGGACAAGGACTTGCCGAGTTTCCCTGCCGATCCGAAGGGCATGGCCACGCGGGAATCTTCAGGAAAAACGTTAAACGCGCTTGCGAAGAATATTCCCTGGCTGATGGGCGGTTCGGCGGATCTCGCAAAATCCAACAAGACGAACCTGATATTTGATGGCGCGGGGGACTTCTATCCGGATCAGTTTCACGGGCGGAACGTGCACTTTGGAGTGCGTGAACACGCCATGGGAGCGATCGTAAACGGCATGACGCTTTCGAAGCTCCGGGCGTTCAGCGCGACGTTCTTCAATTTCAGCGACTACATGCGCGCGAGCATGCGGTTGGGCGCGGTGATGGAGATCCCGTCGATCTACATTTTCACGCATGATTCGATCGGGGTGGGAGAAGACGGACCCACACACCAGCCCATCGAGCAACTGGCGTCGCTGCGCGCGATGCCGAACATGCTGGTTCTGCGGCCGGGCGACGCCAACGAAGTGGTGGAAGCTTACAAGATCGCCCTGCAACACACGCATGGTCCATCCACGCTGGTGTTCACGCGCCAGGCCATGCCTACGTTCGATCGCACGAAGTATGGGCCAGTCTCGGGAGTGGCGAAGGGCGCTTATGTCCTGGCCGATGCTCCGGGCGGAAAACCGGACGTAATTCTCATGGGCAGCGGCAGCGAAGTATCGCTTTGCATGGAGGCCGGTGAAAAATTAAATGCGGCAGGGATCAAACCTAGAGTTGTCAGCATGCCTTCCTGGGAACTTTTCGAACAGCAGGATGCCGCGTACAAGGAGAGCGTTTTCCCATCCAGCGTCACGGCACGCGTTTCCGTGGAGATGGCTTCGGTATTTGGCTGGGAGCGCTACGTAGGCCTGAAGGGCAGAATGATCGGGATGCGCAGCTTTGGCGCTTCGGCACCGCTGAAGGACCTGCTAAAGAAATTTGGTTTCTTGACGGACAATGTGGTGGCGGCCGCAAAGGAACTTCTGGGAAAGTGAGTCCGGAATGAAGATTGTGATCGGATCGGACCACGCTGGGTTTCAATTGAAAGTAGCCATGGGAGATTTGTTGCGCTCGCTGGGGCACGAGGTCCTGGATGTCGGGGCGTTCAACGAAAATCCTTCCGATTATCCGGATTTTGCCGAGGCCCTGGGCCAGGCGGTGTTGGATGGGAAGGCGGAGCGCGGCGTGCTGATCTGCGGCAGCGGCGTGGGTGCGAGTGTGGCAGCGAATAAGCTGCCGGGAATCCGCGCGGGCATGTGCCACGACACGTACTCGGCGCACCAGGGAGTCGAGCACGACAACATTAATGTGCTGGTGCTGGGTTCGCGCGTGATTGGTGTGAAGCTGGCGGAAGACCTGGTGAAGGCTTTTCTTGGCGCAAAGTTCACCAACGAAGAGCGGCACGTGCGGCGTCTGGGAAAGGTGAAAGCGATGGAAGCGAAGTTTGGGGCCAGGTTTAAGCCGTAAGCGAAGCGGTAGGTTTTCAAAGCTAGACATGCTCGCACCTCGTTGGGAGTACAATAGAGTTTCCAAGTTTTGCAAACGCGAAGGAGAACCACGATGACGACAACTTCCGCAATCCCAAATCTCGGCACAGGGCAAAGCGCCAATCCACTCAAGGGCCTGCTGGCCTACGGGCAATCCCCCTGGATGGACTACATTCGCAGGGACCTGCTGACCAGCGGAGAATTGAAGAAGTATATTGATAACGACGGTCTGCGCGGGATGACTTCGAACCCCGCCATTTTCGAAAAGGCTATAACCGGGAGCAATCTCTACACCGATATTCTCTCTTCGCCGGACGCGAAGAAGCTGAATGCTAAGGGCCTGTTTGAAAAGATTGCCATTCGCGACGTGCAGGACGCTTGCGATATTTTCAAGACTGTTTACGCGGAATCGAAGCGGCGCGACGGTTACGTGAGCCTGGAAGTCTCTCCCTATCTCGCGAACGATACGAAGGGCACGATCGAAGAGGCGCGGCGGCTCTGGAAAGCCGTCGACCGGCCGAATGTAATGATCAAGGTTCCCGCGACACCAGAAGGCGTCCCTGCCATTCGCCAGCTTCTGGAAGACGGCCTCAACATTAATATCACTTTGCTTTTCGCGCAGTCCGCGTACGAAAAAGTTGCGGAAGCGTTCCTTGCGGCGCTGGAAGCACGCGCCGCCAAGGGCCAGGACGTCAGCCACATCGCCAGCGTCGCCAGCTTTTTCGTCAGCCGCATTGATTCTCTGGTTGACAGCAAAGTCGATGAGAAGTTGAAGACGTCCGCGGACGCCGGCCAAACCGCGCTGCTTGAAAGCATTCACGGAAAGGTCGCGATCGCCAACGCAAGACTGACCTACAAAAAGTATCAGGAGCTGTTCGGCGGGGCGCGCTGGAATGCACTGGCGGCGAAAGGCGCGCAGACGCAGCGCCTGCTGTGGGCCAGCACCAGCACGAAGAATCCGAAATACCGGGATGTGATTTACGTGGAAGAGTTGATCGGCGCGGACACGGTGGACACCATTCCGCCAGCGACCTTCGATGCTTTCCGCGATCACGGGAAGCTGCGTCCCAGCCTCACCGAAAACGTTGAGGGAGCGGCGAAAACCATGGCGGACCTCGCCAAAGCCGGCATTTCGATGAAAGAAGTTACGGAGAAGCTGTTGGCGGATGGGGTCAAACTCTTTGCCGATGCCTTTACCACGCTGCTGGCCGCCACCGGTAAAAGCGCTGGAGTTTAAGCTTGGCCGCAAGCGAGGAATTCAGGGCAACGCCGGGTAGGTCCGGACTGTTGTTGAAGCTTTCCCAACCAACTCGAAGAAGAACCTCAAAAAGGCGCGCTGGAAATGGCGAAGTAGAGTTCTTTCACCTTAGGAGCAGAGGAGCGACACGATGCAACTCGGCATGATCGGACTAGGCAGGATGGGCGCCAACATGGTGCGGCGCCTGCAAAAAAACGGGCACAAGTGCGTTGTGTATGACCGAAGCGCGGACTCGGTAAAACAGTTGGAGAGTGAAGGCGCGATCGGATCGACTTCGCTGGATGATTTCGTCAAGAAGTTGCAGAAGCCGCGCGCGATCTGGTTGATGGTGCCAGCGGCGGTGGTGGATGCCACACTCCACGATCTGGTGGGCAAGCTGGAGAAAGACGACATCATCATTGACGGCGGAAATTCCTACTACATTGATGACATTCGGCGGGCGAAAGAGCTCTCCGCCAAAGGCATTCATTACTGCGACGTGGGTACGAGCGGCGGAGTTTGGGGCCTGGAGCGCGGCTACTGCCAGATGATCGGGGGCGAGAACAACGTCGTGAGGCATCTGGATCCCATCTTCAAGACGCTGGCGCCCGGACGCGGAAACATCGATCGCACACCGGGCCGCGAAAAAGCTTCCGGCACGTCCGAAGAGGGCTATCTGCATTGCGGGCCTTCCGGAGCGGGGCATTTCGTCAAGATGGTGCACAACGGAATCGAATATGGATTGATGGCTGCGTACGCGGAAGGCTTGAACATCTTGAAGCACGCGAACGCCGGCAAATCGAATCGAGAAGTTGATGCGGAAACCACACCGCTTCGGAATCCAGACCACTATCAGTACGATTTCAACCTTGCGGATGTCGCGGAGGTCTGGCGCCGCGGCAGTGTGGTGGCTTCATGGCTGCTCGACTTGACGGCGATTTCCCTGCTGGAACAGCCGACACTCGAACGATTTTCCGGGCGCGTATCGGATTCCGGCGAAGGCCGCTGGACCATTCTCGCAGCGATCGAATCCACGACGCCTGCGCCCGTGCTCACCGCCTCGCTGTACGAGCGCTTCACATCACGCGGCGAAGATGATTTCGCGGCGAAGGTGTTGTCTGCGATGCGTTTCCAGTTTGGCGGTCACGTCGAGAAGAAATCCGGACACTAATTCAAGGTTGCGCAAGCCGTTCCGTGCTCGAAGACAGGAATTCCCACCGATGATCGCAAATCACCAGGATTCGAATCCTACCGCGGCGCCCTGCGTGATGGTCATCTTTGGCGCGAGCGGCGATTTGACGAAACGTAAATTGATTCCCGCGCTGTGCAATCTGGCGCTGGATGGTCTGCTGCCCCAACAGTTCGCGATTGTGGGTTTCGCCACCAACGACTACACGACGGAAGGTTATCGAAAAATGCTGGGAGATGAGATTCCCAAGTACGCTCCCGGGCCGCTCGACCTGAAAACCTGGGACTGGATGCGGGAACGCATCTATTACGTTCGTGGCGATTTTCAGGACGTCGAAGCGTACAAGCGGCTGCGCGAACAGATTGAGCAAGCCGACCAGATTCACAACACTCTGGGAAACAGATTCTTCTATTTGGCTGTAGCGCCGCGATTCTTCTCCCCGATCGTCAAAAAGCTGGGCGAATGCTCACTGACCAAGGAAGAAAACGGCCATTGGGCGCGCGTCATTGTGGAGAAACCGTTTGGCCATGACCTGGAATCGGCGAAGCAGCTCAACCAGGATTTGAAACAAGTCCTGACGGAAAACCAGATCTATCGCATCGATCACTATCTCGGCAAAGAGACGGTGCAGAACGTGATGGTCTTTCGCTTCTCGAACAACATCATTGAGCCGCTGTGGAACCGCAACTACGTAGACCACGTGCAGATCACCGCGGCGGAAACCGTGGGCGTGGAGCATCGCGGCGGTTTTTATGAGACAGCCGGCGCGTTGCGAGACATGGTGCCGAATCATTTGTTCCAGTTGCTGACCATGACCGCGATGGAACCGCCGATCTCCTTCGATGCCGATCAAGTCCGCAATAAACAGGCGGAAGTGCTGCACGCCATCCAGCCGTTCACTCCGGAAGATGTGCTGAAAAACACCGTGCGAGGCCAATATGGTGGAGGCATCGTGGGCGGCCAGCGCGTCGCGGGCTACCGCAGCGAACCGGATGTTTCGCCGGATTCGAATACGGAAACGTTTGTCGCCCTGAAATTGCAAATCGACAACTGGCGCTGGGCTGGCGTGCCGTTTTACCTGCGCACGGGAAAGCGGCTCGCACAGCGCACGACGGAGATCGTGATCCAATTCCGCAGGACACCGTTCGTTCTATTTCGCAATACTAGCGTCAGAAATCTAGAGACGAACCGCTTGGTCATTCACATTCAGCCCGAGGAAGGCATTTCGCTAAGTTTCGGCGCAAAGGTCCCAGGATCGGTGATGAAGCTGGGCCTCGTAAATATGGACTTCGATTACAGCACGTATTTTGGGTTGGAGCACAGCACCGGCTACGAGCGGCTGCTGCGGGATTGCATGGCGGGCGACGCCACACTGTTCCAGCGCTCGGACATGGTGGAAGCCGGATGGAACGTGATTCAGCCAATCCTGGATGTCTGGCGCGCTTTGCCCGCGCGGGGCTTCCCGAATTACGCGGCCGGTTCGTGGGGCCCGATTGAAGCTGATGATTTGCTGGAGCGCGACGGCCGCCCCTGGCGGCGCATCGGGGAAGAGGAAGTCGACAAACGCGGACGGATTGCCGTCCCGGAAAAGACGGGGATCATCACCTGAGAGGAGCGCAAGTGGAACGTGAGATTCGAATCCTGAACGATGGAGCGGCAATCGCCAAGCGCGCCGCACAGGAATTCGTGGAATCCGCTACATCCGCAGTGCGCGAAAAAGGTTCGTTCAACGTGGCCCTCGCGGGTGGATCAACTCCCAAAGCGCTCTACGGCCTCCTGGTGACCGATGCGGCGCTGCGTTCGCAGGTGCCTTGGGATAAAATGCATCTGTTCTTCGGTGACGAGCGTCATGTGGCGCCCGATCACTGCGACAGCAATTTCCGTATGGCGACCGAGGCGATGATTTCCAAATCGCCGCTGAAGCCGGAGCAAGTGACGCGGATCAAAGGCGAATATCCGGCCACGGAACAAGCCGCGTTGGAATACGAAAAAATACTGCGCGAATACTTCAAGCTGAAGGATGGGGATTATCCGCGCTTTGATCTATTGCTGGCGGGAATGGGCAGCGAGGGCCACACACTCTCGCTTTTTCCAGGAACGAAAGCCCTGCATGCCGAGGGGCGGGCTGTTGTGCGAAACTGGGTGGGCAAACTGTACACCGAACGCATCACGCTCACCGCGCCGGCAGCCAGCAACGCCGCGCGAATTCTGTTCATGGTGACGGGCGCGGACAAAGCACCGGCACTGAAGGCTGTACTGGAAGGGCCGTACGAACCGGAACAGTTACCCGCGCAACTGCTTCAGCCAAAGAACGGGAAGCTGTTGTGGCTCGTGGACACCGCCGCGGGCGGCATGCTCGCGACAGGAATTCGGGAATAAAAGGCCGCCGCGATTCGCGGGCGCACTTGACTTGCCCGTCTTACGGGCACACTGGAAAACGAGGAGAGAGAAATGGCAACCACTGCGGGCTTGGGAAAAATTGAAACCTATCTCGGCGCGAAAGCTGAATCCCTTCTGGGATTTAAGTTACCGAAAATCGCGAAGGAGCGGCTGCACCTTCCGGGTCCGGACTTTGTTGACCGCATCTATACCGCGACCGACCGCAATCTCCGCGTGCTCACGAACCTGCAGCGCATGTTTGGCCACGGCCGTTTGAACGGGACGGGCTACCTCTCGATTCTGCCCGTGGACCAGGGCATCGAACACTCAGGCGGCGCGAGCTTCGCCAAGAATCCCGACTACTTCGATGGGGGAAACATCGTCAAGCTGGCGATCGAAGGCGGCTGCAACGCCGTGGCTTCCACCTTCGGCGTGCTCGGCTCCGTCGCGCGCAAATACGCCCACAAAATTCCCTTTATCGTAAAGCTGAATCACAACGAATTGCTGACTTTCCCGAACAAGGCCGATCAAATTTTCTTCGGCACCGTGCAGCAGGCCTACGACATGGGCGCATCCGCGGTCGGCGCCACGATCTATTTCGGCTCCGAACAGAGTGGCCGTCAAATTGTGGAAGTCAGCCAGGCCTTCGCGAAGGCTCATGAACTCGGCATGGCCACGGTCCTGTGGTGCTACTTGCGCAACAACGCCTTCAAGAAAGATAAGGACTACCACCTTTCCGCCGACCTGACCGGGCAGGCCAACCATCTCGGCGTGACCATTGAAGCCGACATCATCAAACAAAAGCTTCCGGAAAATAACGGCGGCTACCAGGCGCTTAACATGGGCGATTCCAGCTACGGCAAATTCGACAAGCGTATTTACACCGATCTTTGCAGCGATCATCCCATCGACCTGACGCGCTACCAGGTCGCCAACTGTTACATGGGCCGCGCGGGCCTGATCAACAGCGGCGGCGCGTCTGGCGCAAACGACTTCGAAGAAGCGGTAGCTACTGCTGTCATCAACAAGCGCGCCGGCGGCACCGGCCTGATCTCCGGCCGCAAAGCTTTCCAGCGGCCCATGAAGGAAGGCGTCCAACTACTCAATACCATCCAGGATGTCTACTTGAGTCCTGAAGTCACCGTTGCGTAGTGCAGCAGGCATAGCTCACGTTCACTTGCGGGCAGTTGCTCAGTAGCCGGTTAACGGCGTGTAGTTTTTTTGCGCTTGCTCACCAGAATGAAAATCAGAGCCGCAACCGACGCTACGATCAGAACGACAACCACAATGAGGACGGCATGCGCATGTCGCGAGAAGAGCGTCAGCACGTGCCGCCCATAGCGAGCAGCCAGAAACGCCAGAAGCGAGTAGCGGATAGCTCGGCCCAGCGTTAGTGCGAGGAGAAACTTTTTCACTGAATATTGCATGGCTCCCGCGGCGAGCATAAAGATAACCATCGGGGCAGGAGGCGGAAGCACAGCTACCACGGCGATAGCTCCAAAGCCCCATCGCCCGAAAATTTTGTAAACCTTTTCGAGTTTCCTTGCCGGGAATTTACGTTCGAGGGTTTCCTTCCCTCCTTTGCGAGCAAGCCGGTAGGTGACGAATCCTCCTATCACGGAACCTATCGTCGCCATCAGGGCGTAATAGAGCCATAGTTCGGGTTTGCGCGCGGACAGAACGAGCGTGAGCACGTCCATGCTTCCCGGGAGTGGGATCACTGAGCTATCGAGGAGACCCAGCGGAATAAAGCCCAATCCGCCAAGGTGAAATATCCAGCGTCGGAAGCTTCGGGCCAGGGTGGGTGCAACGATGGCAAGAATCTGGCGGCTGAGTAATGTCATTCGTAGATGGCGTACATTCTCGCATGCAGAATGCGCTGAAGCCCAGAGGCCGAATAGTCCATAAGATTATTTGCTGGTTTGCAGATTTTGAGGAGGCGAAGGGATGCGGGAAACGAGGAGATCCTTCGCTTCCGAAAGGCTGAGATCGCTCGAGACCGTGTGGAAATCAGATCGCCGCTCGTATTGCTCCTTGCTGATGGTCTTGAATACCGCAAGTCTCCCCGAGAAATGAATATTGATGAAGACGGTCTTCCACTGCTGTGGACCGACCTCCACTCGTGAAATTTCCACCGTCCCGCTGTCAATCCGCCCCAAAAGCCCGTAACCGAATTCGACGCGGTTTGTCAGCTGGCCAGTGACTTTTGCCAGGCGTTCGTGCTCCGAATCGATCAAAATGGTTCCCGTGAGGCTATGGATGACCCGAGCTTCGTAAGTTGGCGGGATGTAGGCGGGATTGGGACGAAACTTTACGCGGAGAAGACTGTCTTCCATACCGTCATAGTCGAACACAAAAGCTTCCGGCATCAAGCTCATCAGATTCTGGAGCTTAAGTTCATCTTCCTCCTGCGATTGCTTTAGCTTCTGCAATGGTCTTGGGTCTTTCATCAGCTTCCCGATGCGCGCGTCATCCTGCTGTCGTTGGTCAGGATTCAGCGCCGCGCCGTCGATGGCCAGCAAACGGTAGAGAGGACCTTCCTTGGTTTCGACTTGCGCTTCGGTAAGTGTCTGCTTCCCTGCCCGCTTCTCGATCAGGCAGAACCACTTCCGCAGCTTCTCCCGGTCCGTCAGTTCATTTGCGACAACCGCACTGACGAGTTCGCCTGCCGGGGACATGTAAGTTCGACCTGGATCGCCGCCAGCAATGAAAACCATTCCTGGCGGACGAGTCGAGGCAACCTCGGGTGGCACCTGGCCCGTGCTACCCAATAGGAGGCCGCTGGCGGCTATCGCGGAGAAGAGAACGAGTTGCCTGGCGTTTTCCATAACTAAACAAATCCAATATCTCGCACGACGATTTTTCCAGAACCGCGAGCCAGCCGCTGGGCGGCTGGGAGCAGAGTGTAGTCGTCAAATCTTTGACGCCGCCAAAAGCAATTTTCATCCGGCGGTTTAACCAGGATTTCCGTCATAAATTCGAGCGCGCTTGAACCGGGAAGCCGCGTCAATCGATATTCTTGAGGAGACTACCGCTTCGAGAGTCGAGCATCTGTGCAATAAGGAACAGATCTGTATTTGTTCCAATTTGGACAGACATCGGAATTTGCGCTTGGTAGGCTTTTTTGGTAACAGGCCCAGTCAGAAGAATAGATGGGTATGTATATGTGGCAGAAAAAATGTCCAGTTTGCCGGCAACAGTTGGAAAAAAAACTTCCCACCGAGACAATCCCTTGCACCTGCGGTAAGTACATCTGGAAGGGCTAGTGGTTGCTACTAAGAGTTCGCCAGCCTCGGGGGCTGACATTAGCGGGCGCTGGCCAGCTGAAATTCTTCTAGGTCTTCACTGCGGAGAACTTACCGCGGACATCGGCCGCCCACATGGCGCGGAGCGATCAAATGCAACGGTGTTTCGACGCCACCGACTTCTCGTCATCAGTGCAAATTGACTAATTTGAGTCTCCTTCCTTATTCTCAAGAAAACCAGACATAGATCCCGCGAGACGCACCTAAGTCCTTTAGAACTGGCAACACCCCTGGCGCTCACTCGCTATGGCCTCTGCCGCCGCTGCACCTGACAGGAATAGGGCAGCCTTGATGCCGTCCCACGAAACAATTTTCAGTTTCGTGCATCACAATTACGAACGCAAAGTCAGGAGAAAATCGTGGCAAACAGGCTGGATGGCAAGGTGGCGGCGATTACGGGGGGAAACCAGGGCATCGGACTGGCGATTGCACAGCGGTTCGCGCAAGAAGGCGCGGACGTCTCGTTTTGCTACCGTTCGAACAAAGCGGGGGCCGATGAAGTCGCACTGGGAATCCAAAAAATGGGGCGAAAGGCTGCGGGCTTTCAATGCGATATCGGTCGCGTTGCGGATGGACAGAAGTTCATCGTAGATACCGTGGCGCAATTCGGAAAGGTCGATATCCTTGTCAACAACGCGGGACTCGAACGGCGCGCGGATTTCTGGGACGCCACCGAAGAGGACTACGACGCGGTTCTGAATGTAAATCTGAAAGGCCTGTTTTTCATCACCCAGGCATTTGTGAAGCACCGCATGCAGGCGAAAGCTGGCGGCAAAATCATCAACATCAGCTCCGTGCATGAAGAACTTCCCTTCCCCCATTTCAGCTCCTATTGCGCGAGCAAGGGCGGCGTGAAAATGTTGACACGCAATCTTTCGATCGAACTGGCCCCTCTGGGCATCACCATCAACAACATTGCTCCAGGGGCGATCGAAACGCCGATCAACACGGCACTGCTCAACGACCCGGCAAAGCTGAAAGCGTTGCTGGGAAATATCCCGTTGAAGCGGCTGGGCAAGCCGGAAGACGTAGCCTCGATGGCTGCATTTCTCGCGAGTTCGGAATCCGATTATGCAACCGGAACGACGTTTTTCGTGGATGGCGGGCTCACGTGGAACTACCAGGAACAGTAGAGGGGGAAGACGGGCAGCTGTAGAATGGATAATTCTTAAAAGCACATTTTCGCTCAGGTGCGGATGAGCGTTGCCGAACGCGCGGCCTCCAGTAATTTTCTCGCGTTATCTCCGATATCGCCCTTGCCGAAAACGGCGTTGCCGGCAACAAGTATCTCCGCACCGGCGCGAACGATTTCGCCTACCGTATCGAGAGCTACTCCTCCATCGATCTCGATGCGGAAAGCCAGCCCTAATACTTCGCGTACCTCCACGAGTGTTTTTACTTTGTGCAGGGCCCCGGGAATGAATTTTTGCCCGCCGAATCCCGGATTCACGGACATCACCAGGACGTGATGCACCATGTCCAGCACTTCATCCAGCATCATCACCGGGGTCGCGGGGTTCAGCACTACTCCTGGCTTGCATCCATGGGATTCAATCAGCTGCAGCGTGCGATGGAGATGCACGCAAGCTTCCTGGTGCACGGAAATCCAGCTGGCACCGGCTTCTGCAAACGCGGGAATATAGACGTCCGGATTTTCGATCATCAAATGGCAATCGAGAATCACACCAGGAAAAGCCTTCCGCAGGGATGCCGTCACCAGGGGGCCAATGGTGATGTTCGGAACAAAGTGGCCGTCCATCACGTCGACGTGCAGCAGGGTGCCGCCGCCGTCGAGCGCGGCTTTAGCGTCCGCGCCAATCCGTGAAAAATTTGCCGACAAGATGGAAGGTGCTAGTTCGATGGCCATGTCCGCCGTGTCATCCCTTCTCTTCCTTGAAAAAAGAGATTATACGCGTAAGTTCTACGAAGCTTTATGAAATTGCGATTCGAAAGAGAGCCCACGGATCACCACGGAATCGTCCGCTGTTTCAGGCTGCTTTCGCGCGCGAGTTCGAGCACGCGCATGACGTCGAGGGCATAGTCCGGAGTGACTGCGGGCGCAGCTCGCCCGAGAATGGCGTCGCGCACGTTTGAATAATAGTCGCGGTAGTCGCAGGGGGCAGGAGGAATGCGACGCTGCGCGAACGAGTCTCCTGCGGGAACGGTGAGGACCCCCCAATTTTCTTCAGGTTCGAATCCCCACGCCTCACCTACGGGAATGTTGCCATGGCGTAGATTGTTCTCTTGCGGATCGAAAGATTGCTTTACAAAGCTGCCCTGAGTGCCAAACAGGACGAAGCGCGGGCGCGGCGCCGCGGCAAGGATGCTCGATCTAAGAACCGCGCGCAGGCCAGCTGGGTAACGAAACGTGATATCGAAGGCGTCGTCGGCAAGGGCGTTTTCACGCTCGATTCGAACGTCCCCCGTTATGGCTTCTGGCAGGCCAAACAGCACCAGGGCGTGATCGATGAGGTGCGGCGCAATATCAAGAAGGATGCCGCTGCCGGGACGTTGCGTTTCGCGCCACGCGCCGGGCTTCAGTTGCGGTCGGTAACGATCGTAGCTCGTTTCGAATCGGACGACGCGTCCCAGCGAACCCGCAGAAACGAGTTGCCGGATAGCCTGAAAATCGCCGTCATAGCGGCGATTTTGATACACGGTCAGAAGCCGGCCCGTGCTTTTGGCAATTTGCACCAGCGAACGAGCTTCCTCAAGAGTAGTAGCGAAGGGTTTATCCACAACCACGTCGCGGCCTGCCTCCAGGCACCGGCGCGCGATCGGATAATGAGTGTCGTTGGGAGTGGCGATGACGATGAGCTGGATGTCCTTGATCGCGAGCAGTTCGCCCAGATCGCGCACGATTCGAACGTCGGGATACTTCTCGCTAGCTTCGTTGCCGCTGCGCTGCAGGATGGCTGCAAGATGCAATCCAGGCACGGCGCGAATCACCGGGGCATGAAAAGCGCGCCCGGCAAGTCCAAATCCGACGAGGCCAACTTCAATCATCTGAGGATCCTTCTTTCGAAGCGAATGGTAAAGGGTATCGAATTTTCAATTTCTGCGTAGAAGGATTTTTCGGAAATGCGAAGTTGCCTGGAAGGGCTGCGTACCTCAGAATGATTTCTAACTCATGGACGAACAATCCTCCCCGGCAACATCGATGGCAACGAATACCCAGCAGCATCGTAAATTGCTTTTCTTGCTGTTCGCCGGATTCGTGCTCAGCGGAATCGCAACGACTGTCGTGGGGCCGATGCTGCCCGTCTTCATCCGCAGGTGGTCGCTCGATGACGGTCAAGCCGGGCTCTTTTCGTCGGTCCAATTTCTTGCGGCACTGGCGGGAACGTTGGGATCGAGCGTTATCGCGGCTTGGGGCGGCTACCGGCCGGCTTTGGTCCTGGGTTACGCGTTGATGGGTGGGGGACTCGCCGGCCTCAACGCGGACTCGCACTCGCTTGCTCTGGCCGCCACTGCGTCATTTGGATTGGGCTATGGATTAATCACTCCTGGAACGAATTTATTCGTGGCGGAATTGGGAGGCGCAAAAAGCGCATCGTTATTGAATTTGCTTAACTTCACCTGGGGGGCTGGAGCGATGGCCTGCTCGCCGCTGATCGCAATGGCACTGAGACGCAATGTAATGGCGGGCTTGTTGAAAAGCTTTGCGATTTATGGGGGCCTCATTGTAGTGGGCCTTTTGTTTGCGTCGTTTGGTTCTGAAAAGCATACAGAGAAGGATGGGAAAGCAGCACTGGCAGGATACCCGCGAATCAGCCTGGCGGTCACGATGGCACTGGCTGCTCTGTTCTTCATTTATGTCGGAGTCGAAACGAGTGTCGGCATTTGGGCGGCCGAGTACGCCAAGAGACTGGCGAACGGAATCACGAGCATGACCACTCTGGCACCAATGTTTTTTTACGCAGGACTTACATCCGGACGCGCTTCCGCGCCGCTGGTTCTAGGGCGGCTCTCGGAAAGAAAAACCGTCCTCGGGGCTCTAAGTCTGGCCGCGGCAGGAATGGCTCTGCTGATCGCTTCTACAAGGCTGGAGATCGCCTTGCTCGCCGTTTTTCTTGCAGGGTTGGGCTGCGCAAGCCTTTATCCCATCTACATTGCCTGGCTCTCGCGCTGGTATGGCGTGCGTGCGAAACACGTAGGTGGCGTTCTGTTTGCCCTGGCGTCACTGGGCGGCTCTGCTGGGCCATGGCTCGTAGGATCAGTTTCGAAGCACGCTGGAAGTTTGCGCATGGGATTGCTCGTGCCTCTGGCGGGCGCCGTCACGATGATCTGCCTGGTGTTGCTCCTGCGGCGGCAAACATCCGCGTGAGGTATTCTTAATCCGTGCAGAATGGCGCTTCGTCGCAACGCTCTCCGACAACCGGATTGCTCCTAGGGCTGGTGATCACACTGGCAGCGGTGGTGACCTATGCGTCCTACATCACCGTGCAGCTTGCCGGACTGCGTAAGCTCCAAAGCGAGATGGTGGACCGCAATCGCAGAGATTCACTTCAGTTGCTGCGCATCCAGAACGATTTGAATTCCGTCGCGCTGGCAATGCGCGACATGCTGGACACCACCGAGCCCTATCCGCTGACGGCCTGGACTGCTCAATTCGAACGCATTCACCAGGATCTCGATGCCGGGCTAAGACTCGAGGAAAGCCTCGCTGCGGTGAACCGTACTCCGGAACAGCGGCAGTATCTCAGTCAATCAGCGGCGCAGTTCTGGGACGCGGTAAACCGCATGTTTGCTTTGGCACAAAACGGCAAAGAGGCGGAGGCCCGTGAACAGATTCGCCTGACGTTGCAAGCGCGGCAACAAGCGCTCAGCACCGCCGTTTCGCGCCTTCTTGTAGAGAACAATGAAGGGGAAGAGCAAGCCGCTGTTCGGATCGCGCAGATTTACGAGGGCGTTCAGCGCCAGCTGTATATTTTTCTTGTGGCGACGCTTATCGCCATCGTTTTGACGAGCCTCTACCTGATTCGCAGCAACAGGCAGATTTTTGCGCGGTTGGCGGAGCTTTCCGAGCAACGCAGCGAACTGGCGCAGAAACTGATTGCCACGCAGGAGTCGACCTTGCGGCACATCTCCCGCGAACTCCACGACGAGTTTGGTCAAGTGTTGACAGCGATCGGATCGATGCTGCGCCGCGCCGGCAATCACGCACCGGAGAATTCGCCTCTGCGCCAGGATTTGCTGGAAGTGCAGGAGATCGCGCAATCGACGTTGAACAATATTCGCACGCTATCCCAGGCTTTGCATCCAGTGCTTCTCGAAGAAGCCGGCCTCGAGAGCACTCTCGACTGGTATATTCCAATGGTTGAACGCCAAGCGGGACTTGCACTGCACTACGAGAAGAACGGACAGCCTTTTCCGGTGGAAACTGGCGCGGGCGTACACGTCTATCGCATCCTGCAGGAGGCGCTGAACAATGTGAGCCGGCATTCCGGCGCACGCGAGGCCTGGATACGTCTAAACTTTTGTCCGGATGCATTGGAGCTGGAAGTGGAAGATCACGGAACGGGTTTTGTCGCTGAGAAAATGCAGCGCGGCATCGGGCTGGTGGCCATGCGCGAACGCGCCGAACTGATTGGCGGCGTGCTGGCAATCGCGCCCAGCTTGCAAGGTGGCACAGTGGTTCGGCTGCACGTGCCCCGGGTAAAGGCGGAAGTACATGGGGCATAAGATCACCGTCCTGCTGGCCGACGATCACGCGCTCGTGAGGCGCGGATTCCGCCGTATGCTGGAAGACGACCCCGAGATTTCCGTCGTAGGAGAAGCCAGCACCGGCAAGGAAGCCGTGCGGCTGGCCTGCGAATTGCGCCCAAAAGTAATTGTGATGGATTGTGCGATGCCGGAGCTGAGTGGCATCGAAGCCACAAGAAAAATCCTGGAATCATTCCCGGAAGCAGAAATCCTCATGCTGAGCATGCACTCCGAGGAGACGCTGGTAGGCCAGGCACTCGACGCGGGAGCGCGCGGTTACGTTCTGAAGAATGCCATGGATCTCGATCTGGTCAGCGCGGTGAAGAGCGTGGCCGGCGGCATGACGGTTCTTGATCCACAAGTCTCGCGCCCGGACGCGCTCCGCGGGGAACGCGGCGGAGGATTGACGCCGCGCGAACTGGAAATCCTGCAACACATCGTTGCAGGTAAATCCAACAAGGAAATTGCCGTGGGCCTCGGCCTAAGCGTGAACACCGTCGCAGTTCACCGCGCGAACATCATGGCGACGCTAGGAATCCACAAAACGGCGGAGCTGGTCGTTTACGCGATTCGAAACGGTCTGGTTAATCTTCCATGATCCGCCGGGACTTTCTGCTGGGGGCCTGCGCGGCAGGATTCGCGGCAGGACTGCCTTCTTCAAGCCTTCAAAAAGAGTCGAGCGCGGGGCTCACCTTCGGGTTTTCGGATGTGACTGCAGCGGCCGGCATTCAGTTTCGTCATAACAACGGTGGGTATGGCGGTAAGTTTCTCCCCGAGACGCTCGGATCGGGATGCGCGTTTCTTGATTACGACAGCGATGGCTGGCAGGACATCCTGCTCATCAACGGAATGGATTGGGCCGGCCACAAACGTCAGCGATCCACCTTGAAGCTCTATCGCAATAATCGCAACGGAACGTTCACGGACGTCACGCGAAGCGCCGGGCTGGATATCGAAATGTATGGCATGGGCGTGGCCGTCGGCGACTTTAACAACGATGGCTTCGAGGATATTTTTGTTTCGTGCGTTGGGCAGAGCCGGCTATTCCGCAATAGCGGCAAAGGAACTTTTGTTGACGTTACGCGATCGAGCGGACTTTTCGGACATCAGGGCTTCAGTACATCCGCGCTTTGGCTTGACTATGACCGGGATGGCTTGCTCGACCTCTTCGTCTGCAACTACGTGCGTTGGTCCCCGGAGCACGATGTCTTCTGCAGCCTGGACGGCACGCACAAATCCTACTGCACGCCCGAAGCGTATCGCGGCGATACTTGCTGGCTGTTCCACAATCGCGGCGACGGAACGTTTGAAGACGTGACGGCAGCTAGCGGAATTTTCGATACCAGCTCAAAGTCACTTGGTGTTGCCATGTTTGATTACGATCAGGACGGCTGGCCGGATTTGCTGGTAGCCAACGATACGCAGCCGAACAAGCTGTATCGCAATCTGAAGAACGGCAAGTTCAAGGATGTCGCAGTGGAAGCCGGGCTGGCGTTCAGCACCGAAGGAAAAGCGCGTGCTGGCATGGGCGTGGACATCGGGGACTTCGAAAACTCCGGTAAGCTTGGCGTAGCGATCACTAACTTCGACAACGAAATGACCGGGCTGTATCGCGTGAGCGCCCCCGGAGTTTTCGACGATATCTCCATGCTCTCCGGCATTGGCTCGGCATCCCGAAACACTCTGGGCTTCGGCTGCATGTTCCTGGATGTGGACCTCGACGGCTTGCTGGACCTCACCGTTGCCAACGGCCACATTGATGAAACCGTCCGAAATATTCGCGGGAATACAGGATACGCTCAGTCTCCGCAACTTTTCCTGAATCGTGGCGGCGGGAAATTTCGCGACGTGGCTGGAGAAGTCGGCGGCGGCTTCGCGGCGCCGAAAGTGGGGCGAGGACTGGCTTACGGAGATTTCGATCGCGACGGCGACCTCGACGTGCTGATGACTACGAACAACGGGCCCGCGTATTTATACCGGAACGACCAAATATCTCATCCACGGAGCATCCGGTTTCAGTTGCAAGGAGTGAAGTCCAATCGGGACGCTATCGGTGCGGTGGTTCGCATTTTTTATGACGGACAAAGCCAGATCAGGATGGTCCGCGGCGGTTCCAGCTATCTTTCGCAATCGGAGTTGCCGTTGACCTTTGGCTTAGGGCCCCGCGACAAGATCGATCGCGTGGTGATCGACTGGCCCAGCGGCCGCAACGAAGAATTCAAGGATCTCCGCGCCGACCGCTCATACAAATGCCTGGAAACAAAAGGGATAGAGGCGCAGCAAGGCTTCTAGTGTTTTTCCATTATTGCCAGCCCTGGCACTGCCACATATAAATGACGCAACCAGTAACATCGCTTCTAGATGAGCCGGGCAGGCTTATTTCGAGGCACCCAAACTGAATTGCGGCCGGATGTTACTCAAACATCCGGCCGCTGTTGTAATGTACGGTGGTTGGGAGCCGGGGTGGAAATAGTGGCGAGGTCGTCGAGAGAGCGTTGGTTATTGGGGAGCCTGATTGCGCTGATCGTCAGTGCAGCGTATTTGTACGCGTACCCTTCCGCGACAATTTTCTTTGGCATCGTGGTGTTGTTTCACGTTGCCACAGGAATCGTTTTTGCCCTCCTGCTGGCTTTCACACTGTTTCGATTGCTTCGTGACGGAACGCTGCTGGAACGCTTTGGCTGGGTCCTGCTCGCGGCAGGAGCGGTTCTCGGCATCCTGCTAATCAAGATTGGGACTCCCAATCACTTGAAGTCGTGGCTCTACGCTCACATCGCGCTGTGCCTGTTCGGCGCGGTGTGTTTGTTCGCGTCTCGGCTGGCATCGCACGGCTGGCTGGGTAATAGCGTTGCGCGGCGCGGTTTGGGATTCGTCGCGCTGCTGCTCCTGACAGCAGGAATCGCCGCTGGTGGTTGGTGGACTCGCGAGATCGCCTGGAAAAATGCGAATCGCATTTCGAATCCGCATATGCCGCCGGAAACCATGGACAGCGAAGGTGACGGGCCGCAAGGGAAATTCTTCCCCAGTTCCGCGCAGACCAGACATGGCGGCAACATTCCCTCGCAATACTTCATGAAATCCGAAGCTTGCCAGCGCTGCCACGCCGACATCTACAAGCAGTGGAACAGCTCGATGCATCATTTCTCGTCCTTCAACAACCAGTGGTACCGCAAGAGCATCGAGTACATGCAGGACGTTGCGGGCGTGCAGTCTTCGAAATGGTGCGCGGGTTGCCATGATCCCGCGCTGCTCTACAGCGGAATGTTCGATACCCCGATTAAACAGATCGTGGACCGCCCCGAGGCGCGCGCCGGGCTCGGCTGCCTGATGTGTCACAGCATCGTGCAAGTGAAAAGCACGATGGGCCAGGGCGACTTTTTTCTGGAGTACCCGAAGCTGCATGAACTTGCCGCGAGTGACAATCCCGTTGTCCGATCGCTCCACGATTTCCTGGTTCGCTTGAATCCGGAGCCACACCGCCGCACGTTCTTGAAACCCTTCATGCGCGCGGACACGGCAGAGTTCTGCTCTTCCTGCCACAAAGTTCATCTGGATGTCCCCGTAAATCACTACCGCTGGATCCGCGGCTTCAATGAATATGACAACTGGCAGGCCAGCGGCGTTTCTGGCCAGGGTGCGCGTGCATTCTACTATCCGAAAGCGCCCATGAACTGCGCCGATTGCCATATGCCGCAAGTGCCCTCAGGCGATGACGGCAACATCAACGGACTCGTTCACTCGCACCGCTTCCCCGGCGCCAACACGGCTGTCCCCACGGCGAATGAAGACCAGGCGCAATTCGAGTTTGCAAAGAAGTTTCTGCAGGACAAACAACTGACAGTGGATATTTTCGCTATTTCACCCGCCGGAAATGAATCAAACCCGGCTGCGGGGAGAGAAATCGGAAAGCCGGAACTTTCGACCACTTTCGCTGTAGGCGAAGAATCGGATATTTCGCTGCCGAAAGGGCCGGCCGGGGAGCTGCGTCCGATTACCGCTCCCATCGATCGAACCGATGCAGCTGTGCGCCGGGGCGATGATGCTCGCGTGGACGTTGTAGTCCGCACACGGAAGGTGGGGCACTTTTTCCCCGGCGGCACCGTTGATGCTTTCGACGTGTGGCTCGAGCTGCAAGCCACGGATGAGAAAGGCCAGATCATTTTCTGGAGCGGCAAAGTCGAAGACGATGGCAGAGGCCCCGTCGAACCAGGCGCTCACTTCTATCGTTCGCTTCAGATCGATGGGCACGGCAATCCTATTAACAAGCGCAACGCCTGGGCCACTCGCTCCGTTGTTTACGTTCACCTGATTCCTCCGGGCGCTGCGGACACCGCGCACTTTCGCCTGCACGTTCCGGAAAACGTGGGCGAGAAGATCACACTGCATGCCAAGTTGAACTATCGAAAGTTCGGCTGGTTCAATACGCACTTTTCATTCGCGGGCATAGAGGACCAATCGCGGCCGCAAGGCGGCACTACTCCGGACTATGACGATCGCAAATGGGAGTTCACGGGCGACACGTCGAAAGTGTCCGGCAATCTCAAAGCGATTCCTGATCTTCCTATCATCACCATTGCCGAGGATACCAAGACGTTGCGTGTCCTCGCGCGAACCGCTCCACCGCCCCAACCGAAGACCACCAGCACAAAAGAGGATTGGACTCGATGGAATGACTATGGGATTGGCCTTTTCTTGCAGGGTGATCTGAAGGCCGCTGGCGCCGCGTTCGAGAAAATCACCGAAGCCGATTCGAAGAATCCCGACGGCTGGACCAACATCGGCCGCGTCCTGGTGCAGGAGGGCGACACTGCCGGAGCGCGAAAGGTGCTCGAGAAATCGCTGGCGATTGATCCACGTCTGGCGCGAACAAACTTCTTTTACGCGCGCGCTCTCAAGGAAGACGGCGACTACGACGGCGCCATCACTCACCTCAAGATCGTCCTCGAACAATTTCCCCGCGATCGCGTCGTGCACAACGAGCTGGGCCGCGTTCTTTTTCTTCAGAAACGCTACGCCGACGCGGTGAAAGAGTTCGAGCAAACTCTCTCCATCGATCCCGAAGACCTGCAAGCGCATTACAACCTGATGCTCTGTTACAACGGCCTTGGCGACGATGCCAAAGCAAACGAACACAAGACGCGCTACATGCGCTTCAAGGCTGACGAATCGGCTCAGTCCATTACCGGGCCGTACCGGCAGACGCACCCCGACGACAATAATGAGCGCCAGCCAATTCATGAACATGTCAGTGTTGCGATGGGCGCCGCCCAACCAAAGAAGGCCGCGGCCGGAAAGCCTGCATCGAAAACTGCGGCTGCCGAAAGCGTGAAGCCCGGCGCGGGACAATAGATCGCGCGGGAATCAATTCATTTCCACGAAGAGGCGAGATGACCTGGATCAAAACGATTCGAATGGATGAAGACGAGCGCGTGAAGAAAGCGATCGAGGACGAGCGAAAGCTCTATCCCGTGGAATACCGCACGCCAGCCCCGGCTGTCGATCGCGGCGAAGCGGAAAGCATCACCGCGTCGCATTCGCTGATTCCCGATGCTCTGTATCACTCGTTTTCGGCGTTTGGCACGATGCTGTCGCCCGACCTTCCGCTGAAGCGCCACCAGCACGAGATGATCGCCACCGTCGTGTCCGTCACGAACCGGTGCCACTATTGAATTGAATCTCACGCAGAGTTTCTGCGTAGGGTCTTGCTGGACGAGAACATGGTCAACCTGCTCCGTAAGGACTATCGGACCGCGCCGATCAGCGAACAGGACCGCGTGATGCTGGACTACGTGGTCAAGCTGACGAAGGATGCGACGTTGTGTCGCCCGGAGGATCACGCGAGATTGCGCGCGGTGGGCTTCGACGACAAGGGGATTCTGCAAATTACTCTAATCGCCGCGTGGTTCAACTACATTAATAAAGTCGCCGACGCTCTCGGTGTGGGCCGCGATTGAGCTATGGGGGAATGGTGAAACGTCCGTTTGCAACCGTTGCCGTTTTTGTTCTCGCCGTATTTCTGATTGCTCAGACACAGACTAAAGCCGCTCCCGATACGTCGTCCATTCAGTTCCACGACGTTACGCAACCAGCCGGTCTTCATTTCGTCCACAATAATGGCGCGTTTGGGAAAAAGTTCTTGCCCGAAACCATGGGCCCCGGCGTTGCTTTCATTGATTACGACAACGATGGCTGGCCCGACATTTTTCTCGTGAATGGGATGGATTGGCCGGGGCATGTTCAAAAGCATTCCACGCCTAAGCTGTACCATAACAATCATGACGGCACGTTCACCGATGTGACGCATAAAGCCGGTCTCGACATCGAGATGTTCGGAATGGGTGTGGCCGTGGGCGATTACGACAACGACGGCTACGACGACCTCTTCGTCACCGCGTATGGGCAGAGCCATCTCTTCCACAACAACGGCAACGGCACCTTTACGGACGTCACGCAAAAAGCGGGACTGAGCGGGCCCAAGGAATTCAGCACCAGCGCGGCATGGGTAGACTACGACAAGGACGGCCGTCTCGACCTCGTCGTCGGAAATTATGTGCAATGGACACCAGAGACGGATCTTTACTGCACGCTGGATGGAAAGAGCAAGTCGTACTGTACGCCGGAGTCCTATAAAGGCACATCCGTGCGGCTCTGGCACAATCGCGGCGACGGAACATTTGAAGACGCCACGCAAAAAGCGGGCCTCGGCGAGCCCACCTCGAAAACGCTCGGCGTCGCAGTTCTCGATTACGACAATGATGGCTGGCCAGACCTGTTATTTTCGAACGACACTCAGCCCAACAAACTGTATCGCAACAACGGCAACGGAACTTTCACGGAGAAGGCTGTCGTTGCCGGCGTTGCTTTCAGCGAAGACGGCGTGGCCCGCGCGGGCATGGGCGTGGATGCATCGGACTACGACCATTCCGGCTATCCCAGTCTCCTCATCACCAATTTTTCAAATCAGATGCTTTCGCTTTATCACAACGAAGGAAGAGGGCTGTTTGTGGACGAAGCTCCACGATCGGAGATCGGCCGCGCTTCGCTCCTCACGCTGGGGTTCGGCTGCTTCTTCTTTGACTACGACCTCGACGGTTGGGCCGATGTCCTGGTCGCCAACGGCCACATCGATGCGGACATTCAACGCGTGCAAGCGAACGTGAAGTATGCCATGCCGCCCCACGTGTTCCGCAACGACGGCAAAGGCAAATTTCAAGAAGTCACCAAGTCTCTGGGGCAAGCTTTCGATTCTCCACGTGTGGGGCGCGGCGCAGCCTACGCGGACTTCAACAACGACGGCCGCCTGGACCTGCTGCTCTCCACCAACGGGGGCCCGGTCTATTTATTCCGGAATGACGCGCTAGGCGCCGCTGCTTCCTACCACAGCCTGCGCTTCAAATTGATCGGCGTGAAATCCAATCGCGACGGCATTGGAGCGACGGTCAAGCTTACGTCCGGTGGAGAAACGCAAACGCAGATGCTTCGCAGCGGTTCCAGCTATCTTTCCGCCAGCGAACTCGTCTTGACTTTCGGGCTCGCGCAGCACGATAAGGCCGATGCCATCGAAATTCGCTGGCCCAGCGGCCAGGTAGACCGTCTTTCCAGCGTGCCCGCAGGCCAGACCGTCACCGTGACCGAAGGAAAAGGAATCACTGCCGCCCGCGCGTACGGAAAGAAAAACTGAACGCCGTTCGCCGCTCCCGTTTCTCCTTGTGGGCCAGTGATTTCTCAAACTGCAAGCAAGATCCTCTTCCAGATTCCAAAACAAAACGCCCCCAAATGAATCGGGGGCGTTCTCCATTGCCATGATGCAATCGTTTTAGAACTGGTTCCAGAGGAACTGGTTGTAAACCTCGTGGTGATACTGCACCTCGGGAACTTTTACGACTGTTCCAAGTGCCCGCGGGCACCGGTCGGCAGCAGCGCGCTTCAAATCAGCGTAGCGAGCCTTGACGTCTGCCCCGAAGAGCTTCGTGGTCCAGTCGGCCTTTTCGAAATTCTCCAGTGCCGTATAGATGTTGTCCGGGAGGTACCGTTGGGCGGAGCGTAGATTTTTGATCTTGGCGATCTCGCCGTCCAGCCCGGTCTTGAAGATGGAGTACATGACCATGTAAGGGTTTGAGTCCGGAGCAACAGCGCGCACTTCCGTGCGCATGCTCTTCTCGTTGCCGATGGGGATGCGGACCATCGCGCCGCGGTTGACCGCCGAAGCATTGAGCTGATTGGGCGCCTCGAAGTGCGGGTCGAGCCGGCGGTACGCGTTGACGCTGGAATTGATCAGCAAACAGATATCGTTGCCATGGCTGAGAATGCGATCCACGAACTCCCAGCCGAATTTACTGAGTTTTTCCTCGCCCTTGGGATCCCAGAACACATTCTTGCCGTCCTTGCTGATCGAAACGTTGGTATGCATGCCGTTGCCATTCACGCCGACTACGGGCTTCGGCAGGAAGCACGCGGTGAAGCCCATATTCGTGGCCACCTGCCGGCAAATCAGTTTGTAAAGCTGAATCTGGTCTGCGGCAGAAACCACTTCGCCGTACCCGTAGTTGATTTCGAATTGCGATGGCGCCACTTCCGGGTGGTCTTTTTCGTTCTGAAAACCCATGGCTCGCTGAACTTCGGCGGTGGTATCAATAAACGTCCGTAGCGGATCACCCGGCAGGGAATGGTAGTAGCCGCCGGTATTGACGTATTCGAATTTTCCGGTTTCGTTGTAACTTCGTTCCGCGTTCTGGCCTTTGAAAAGGAACCCTTCGATCTCGTTCGCGGCGTTCAGCGTGTAGCCTTTTTTCTCGTGGAGGTTGTCGGCATAGCCCTTCAGCACTCCGCGAATGTCGGCGGCATACGGCGAACCGTCCTTGTCGATCACGTGGCCAAAAACCAGGACCTTGCCCGATCCGAACACATCCGCAGGCGCCCAATAAAAAGATCCCCAGTCCATCGCCAGCCGCAGATCGCTCTCCCGTTGCGCGGTGAAGCCGCGGATCGACGAACCATCGAACGTCAGGTTGTCCCAGCTCTTGATCAAGAACTTTTTGTCGTAGTCGAGCATATGCAAGCGGCCTTCGAGGTCACTGAACAGTACCGTCACGGCCTTGATCCGCTTTTCGTCCGTTAAATACTTGATGCGCTCTTCCTGGATTTTGTGCTCGGCAACGCGCTTCTGCCGCTGCTCCTTGGCCTTCAGATTCAACTGCTCCAGCTCGTCATAGGAAAGGGCTAGAAAATTGCGCAGTTCGTTCGACATGAATCTCCTCAAATTGGGATCAAACTAAAAGTCAGGGGCAAATTCCCGGGTGGCTTGGGACTCGCCAGCCCGGCATTAGGGTATCGCGGCGCTCTTCCGACCGTCAATCCAAAGACCTGATATAAAGGATTCAAAAGACCGCAACAGCCGCAGTCCACATTGGCTGGAGGCATGAAAACCCGAGAAAACAGGATTGGTAGCGATACCGGGATTCGAACCCGGATTTTAGCCTTGAGAGGGCTACGTCCTAACCCTTAGACGATATCGCCGGAGCCTTCTTGTTGCGGGCTGCCGCCGCGAACTCGCAGCACGTTTTATTATTTTCGCACGGACAATCAGTGCATTCAAGCACTGCTGAATTTCTGGCGTCATACTTGGCGTTCTTGCCGCTGAGGATGGATTTCAAGAAAACTTCTTCAGCCCGAGCAATTCCAGCGCGACCAGAATCACGAATTGCAAGCCGTAGACAAGGTAGCGCTTCCACAGGCGTCTCGGTTCGATGAGTAACCGGAAGAGCCATTCGAATCCATTCTCGCGCATCCACACCGGCGCTCGCGGGACGCGCCCGGTGTGAAAATCAAATGCCGCGCCCACGCCGATCAAAACAGGCACGCTGAGCCGCTCACGATGCGCGAACATCCAGCGATCCTGTTTTGGCGCGCCGAGTCCCACCCAGACGATGTCCGCTCGCGATCGCTCGATTGCCTCGACGACTTGGCGATCCTCTTCCGGAGTCAGCGAGCGAAACGTCATGCGTTTGAACTCCACCATCAACCCCGCGTCCCGGTTTAAAATTTCCAGGATTTGTTCGGCTGCCGCCGCTACACGCTCCAGGTTGTCCGCCGCGAGGCCCCGTCCTTCGCGCATCACTCGCGGTGTCCCGCGCGGCCCCGCCGGTTCACCCTGCGGTTGCTCCCGCGGACCGCTCTTTTCCTGCCCTGGCTGCTGCGCGCGCGCCTCACCGAAATTCAACAAAATCGCTGCGCACAAGAAAATCAACGCGTGCTTCAAGACACGCCTCCCTTCGCCGGAACCGCGCGCTCCCGCATCGCCTCGAGCAACGCCTCCTCGCTCGCCTCCATCGTCCTCGAATGGATGTCGAACGAAGCCCAGTAGAGAATTCCCAGATTTTTATTGGGAGCCACCGCGATAATCCGCAGCGCTGGAAATTCCCGCAGCAGCACATCGCAAAGAGCGGGCCGCCTCTGCGGCTCATCCAGTGCGATCAGCAGAAAATCCGGCTTCGTCGCTGCCACCAGCGAAGGCACATCCTGCTCGTTTTCCGTTTCCCCCACCACGCTGATTCCTTCTTGCCCGGAAAGTGTCGAGAGCACCAGTTCGTGCAACAACCGCGGACGATTGGCTACCACCACTCGGACACTTGTTTCCATGCAACCCTCCGGGGCACCGACAGTAATGGGAAATTAAAAATGAGGACAGGCTGGAAATGGTACGGGGGTGGTAGTCCTGTGGAAACTTGGTTTGGTACTCAGAAAATTTGGGACTGAGTTGGTACGGTGTGGGTACTTCGCTGCCTGCTTTATTTCGCCGGGGTTACCGCTACTTCTGGCTGTTCTCTCATCAGCGGCCGCACGGAAAAAAATTTGTGGCGGCACGGTTCACAGCGCAAGGCCGGCAGGCGTAGAACGCGCCCGATCATCGCGGTCACTCCGGGCACGTACTCCGCCGAGATTCGTTGCAACGCGTGGTTCCCGCAGATTCCGCAATGGGCGTAAAGAAAACTTCGCCAGGGCATCGCGCGCGCGTAAAATCGCGCTTCGCAGCCGTCACAGCGCCATGGCAGCACTCCGGAGAATCCAAAAATATAATCCAGCACTGTCCGGCGTCGCGAGCGCCGGGTGTTCGAACTTTGGCAATTCGGGCAAGCTAGCGGAGTGTTTCCGATTGGCTTTCTCCCCGGCAAGAATAGGCGAAAGTTGCAATCCTCGGCAAGAGGCAGTCTCCTTCTCGACACGGTACAATAAGGACGAGGAGCGTCCATGCCCGACTACACCGCTGAACACGCCCGCGCCGGCATCAACTCCAAATTGCCGGAGCTCGAGACCTGGCCCAATCAGTTCCCCGGCTACGTCATCACCACGCGCTTTCCGGAATATTCCTCGGTCTGCCCCAAGACCGGTCTGCCGGACTTCGGCACCATCACCATTCAATACATGCCGAAAAAAGATTGCATCGAACTCAAAGCCCTGAAAATGTATCTCCTCGCCTATCGGGACCTCGGCATCTTCTATGAAAACGCCGTCAACAAAATCCTCCGCGACATCGTCGCCGCCGTCCGCCCCGAATGGTGCGTCGTCCGCGGCGAATTCACTCCCCGCGGCGGCCTATCCACGTCCATCTTCGCGCGCTGGCCCTCGGTTCGCCCTCACGGTAAACGCAAGAAATAGGAGGGCGGGGGATTTGACTGCTCCTCGACTATCTTAATCTGCGGCTAAGACGCCGCCTGGGCGCGCGCCAGCTCTGGCGTTCCGACCAGCTCATCAAACAGCGTGCGGTAATGAATCATCGCCTGCCGCAATTCTTCCGTGCTGGCCTTCCCAGTGGTTTGACGAAGCGCAATTCCGTGCGCTAGCCGGTAATTTTCCAGGACCAGAGGATAGTCCACGGAAATATCTGCCGCGCGTTGTTCAAAGTCGCTCACCGGATAGCCACGCGTCGCCATAACATCGCCCAGCAATTGATCGGCCTCCGTCACTGCGCCACCGGGGCTGTCAACAAACCGCGCCTGCACCTTGCTCCACGACTCGATGTAGCGGGCACGATCGTTCGGGCCAAGAGCCCGGATGTGCAAACCCTCGACACGATCCGTGCGCTTATCGAGCCCCGCTTCAGCTTTTCTCCGGCTGTCGCCAGCTTCCACGGCGCGTTCGTATTCCTTCTCACCAAACTGGCTGCGGAGTTTTGCGCTGTGGCGCTTGCGGCCAAAACTCATGGCAGCAATCACCACAACTGCGATCACAATCACGCTACAAATAATGATTATTGCCGTTGTATTCATGCGAATTACCCCAGCTTTCTTGCCAAATCCATCGGTCGGGTTTGGAATTCCGCAGTTCCACGGAGGCGGTCGGACAGATGATCCGTCATCTCAAGGCTGCTGTCTGTTCCAATACGGACACTTGGTCCGCTGGCCCTCCGTCCGACGCCACGCCAAAGGATCCGAATGTCGAAAGGTCTGAACGTCTGGAGGCCGGAATGTCGAAGCGATGAGACGACGGAATGAGGTAAGGAAGTAAAGAGGTAACGAGTGGAACGTTTGAACGTTTGAACGTCGAAAGACGGGGAAGACGGTGCTGAGGCGAGGGGTGCGTCCCAGAATGGGAATTGTTGGGGGCAGGCGGCCCCCTCCCCCATGTTTTTTGTAAGCATGTGATTCGATTGAGGTTGCCAGGTGGGGGGCTGCTAAGGATGTGACAGAAAAGGAGTTACACCGTTGAACGTTGGAACGCAGGAAGGCTGAAAGCTGAGGAGCCACCCCGCCCCGCTGTTTTTTGTAAGTGTTGAATCTAAAGGATTTAGAGATTGCGTAAGTCGTTTGTTTGCAATACTTGCGGGGGGATTTGTAAATGTTGCCGCTAAAGGAGTTAGGGGAGCGGACTGTTGGCAAGAAAGTAACGGTCTGAGATGGGAAGATCTCGGAGGAGTTAGAAGGACAGCCTGGCGGGCGGTTCCCGGTAGGGGAACCGGGATGCAAAAAGCGCACATGGTTTGCGGGCACGGAGGAAGCGTGCCGAATACATCAATAGTTATTACATATCGGTATACTTAGTCAAGGATTACTTTAAGTGGTTTGCATGGAGGGGGATAGACCTTCGAGGCTGCGGGTAAACAGGGTGTCCGATTCAATTTGGATTGAAAAAAGTCAAAGGCCCAGGTGCAAAATCGGCACCTATGGCACCCGGCATCTAATCAGCTCGTTGCGCGTCAGTTTGCCGGGGGAACCCCCAGATCAATTTTCCTTTTGCTTTCCGCTCCGCGGGGAGGCTGGAATATATAAAGGGTGTCGGACTTAGGAGAGTGCCTGATGGTTGCGTACGGAGTTTTTCCTGCCTTGGGATTTCCCGGACCGTTGTATTCCGAATAGCCTGGTGCTTCATGCTGTTCCGGGGTGTCGATATCTTGCAGACTTGTTTCGATGTAGGCGTTGAATGAGGGCGTGTTCTTAAACCTCTGGCCAAGGAGTACGAAAAGAATTCTCAAATTTGCCTCCGAGAATTCGGAGGGATCCATCAAAATGGTGATGTCTCTGCTGGAACCGTCCATTCCACGATCGTTGTAAATAATCGCGTACCTGAAAACGGGGTGGGCGAAGATCTGGGAGGTGCCTTTGGCCGTTCCAGTTTGAACGAACAAGTAAAATACACCGATTGTAACCAGGAGTGTAATAGCCTTCAGAGATGTTTCGCTAATCGGATCTTTGCACCTTAATTTTTTCATTGTGTTTTGAACCCCGCACACTTGCTATTGAAGAAATTCGATAGCACCGGTGAAGCTGTTTCTGGTGTTGAGTCAAGACCCAGTCTGTTGTTAAGCGCAAAATCAAGGTTTCGCGGGTGGCCCATTGAATCTCCTGCGAGGTTTATCTTGACGGCGACACGCGAGGAGAGCATACCACTTCTTCAATTCATCGCGGAGTAGCGTGACGAGGGTGCCCTACCCTTTCGGTTTTGGTTTATGAAAGGGTGGGCAGTTCTCGACTTTGCTTTTTCCCGACCTTTGATTTTGCAGGTTTTGCAGAATCCATCTTCAAAAGGCCCGCCTCTGCGCGTGCATAGAAGGACCAACTGCTCCATGGCCAATCCCTGGGATGCGTCACCAGTTTTCTTTTGATCGGATTGGCGTACATGTACTCGAGCTTCTCCTGCAACTTTTTCGCGGTGTAGACATTGAAGTCGTAATATCTCCGCTGCCAGAAGCGCCGCAGCTCGCTGCCGGTGGCTGGAAAATTCAGGGAGAGCTGACCAGGCGGACAGCGCTTTCGCGTGCGCATTGCTCGAGACACTCGCTGCTTCAAGACCTGGAGCAGTTGTGCGAGATTCCCCCTTGTGGGTTCACTGATCAGCAAGTGCACGTGTTCCGGCATCACGACATAGCCGATGAGAAGCGCTCCGCAGCGGTTGCGGACCTGTCCTAATATCTTTACAAACAGATTGCGGGTTCGGACGGTATCCAGGAGCTGCCGCCGCTCGTAGCAGCTGAAAGTGATGAAGTGAAAATCGCCATGACCGTGAAGGCGCTTGAGTTTTCTGGGCATGAGGAGAAGAAAGCCCCACCATTCCAGTAACCGAAAAGGACAGGACACCTACGCTTGTTACTTCCCAGTAACTTATAGAAGTGGGATTTTCTCATTAGCTGTTCCACAAAGGCAAACGATGGATGGCACAGTGACCGGAGAAAATACGAAGAGAGGAAGGCCCCACCCTTTCATGAACCAAAACCGAAAGGGTAGGGCACCCTCGCGGGTTCACCTCGGGCTGTTTTGCCTATTTTTCCCCAGGACTGCAGTAGTGCTCGACGCCACGAACCTGCTGTTCGCGAACAGAGGCCCCCGGCGTTTCACTCGTTGGTGTACACGAGCCTGCCAATTTCATCTCGACGCTGGTAAACCAGAGCCAGTGGGATCAGCGGCGGCGCGCAGGTGCCAGATGCTGTCATCGTGCCTCCAGCGCCGCATCCGCTCGGCCGGGTAGCTTTGCCTTCTCCGCCTTCCGGGGGATTGAAGAACCGCCTCGCCTCTTTGACCGCAACCTTGCCACTCAGATATTCCGTGATGCCGTTCTCGATGTCCGAGGGAAACGATGGCACAGGGCCAGCCAGTTTCGCCTGGTAGGTCTTCAACATCACTTCTCTAAATACCGGAAGAGCGGCTCGGCCGCCGGTTTCCATGCCGCCCAGTGAGCGGTTGTCATCGAATCCGATGCGTACGGCCACGGTAATTCCATCGGGGCCGTAAGTTGACCCCACAAAAAGGGCATCCCGATAGCTGTTCGTCGTGCCCGTCTTACCCATCACGGGGATGGGGAAACTGCTCGCGTCCAGCGCGTGCGCCGTCCCCGAAGGAATGCGCACCACGCCCCGCAGTCCTTCCTGGATCATGGACAGTCCCACGTCGTTCCCGTTGCTGGAACAGCAGGGCACGGAATGGCTGTAAACAACCAGTCCGCCGCCACGCTCGATCCTTGCAATCAGGTACGGCTCCGCATGGATGCCGCTGGCCATCATGCGGTAAGCGTTCGCAAGCTCGAGTAGCGTGACTTCCGAGGCGCCGAGGGCCGTCGTATCATAGCGATGTAACAACGTTTGGATGCCAGCGTCTTGGGCCGTCCTCAATACCGAATCGATTCCAATCTGCTGCACAATCCAGATGGCCACCGCATTTCGCGACTCCGCCAGCGCCTGCCGCGCCGGGATGATGCCTTTAAACTCGCCGTCAAAATTCGCAATCCACTTCAGACGCTGCCCTGCCGACGTGGCCACGGCAATGGGCTCATCCGGCACAGGAGTATCCAGGTCCAGCGCGCCCTGGCGAAATGCCGCCAGATAAACAATCGGCTTCATGGCCGAGCCGGGCTGGCGCAAGGACTGGGTGACGCGGTTGTAGTCGCTGTAAGTGGTGTTGTGATCCTTGTATCTGCGCCGCCCGCCTGCCTCCGCGAGGATCGCGGAATCCCGGTTCCGCAGAACGACAACCGACCCCTGAATCAGCCCCGCACTCTTGGGATGCCGCTTTTCATAGAGGTCCAAGCCGTTCTCGAGCGCGGCATTCGCCACACGCTGAATCCGCTCGTCGATCGTGGAATAAACCTGGATGCGTCCCTCCAACAATTGGTTTATGCCCACATCCGAGGCCGCTGCAACGTCGAGGCCCTTTAATTCGTCGAGAACATTTCCCACTGCTGCGGGTGCTTCGTTTGGAACATTCAAGTGGACAGCCAGAAGAATGGGAGCCTGCTGGCAGCGCGCCGCAGTCTGCGTGGAAATAAAATGGTTCTTAACCATTAGGGCGAGGATCTGATTTCGCCTGCGAAGCGGTTTTTGATTGTCTGCCTGGGTTGGCGCATACTCGCCCGGCGACTTGGTGATGCCTGCAAGAAGCGCCGCCTTGTCAGCGTCCTCCACCGTGAGCGCCGCTAGCGGGAGGCCAAAATAATATTGCGACGCCGCGGCGAAGCCGTAGCGCCCATTCCCCAGGTAGATGAAACTCGCATAACGCGCGAGCAATTCTTCCTTGGCCCTGCGCTTCGATCCGTACCGTTTCCGCATCTCTCCTTCAATCCACAGCGAGAGACGCATTTCCTCTATCTTCAACAAGATTTTGTTTGCGCCCGGCACGCCGATCACGAAGGCCAAAACATGCGAGAGAGCACCCGCCTGCTGCAACGCACTGCCATTTTTCGTGCTGATGAGTTGTTGCAGAAAGTAGCCGCGGACCAGTTGTTGGGTAATCGTCGAGCCGCCTTGCGGAAACACCGCCGCGCGCTCCCCAGGATTCTCGCCGCCTGATCCTGCGAAGCGCGGCATCAACCCGCGAAGATTGATCTTCCCAAACAATCGCGGGAACACCGAATAATCCACTCCCGCGTGCGAGAAAAAATTCTCATCCTCGGCCGAAAGGATCGCCTCCCGCAGCACGTCGGGAATATCCTTATATTGAATGATCTCGCGCCGTTCCCTGCCCAGTTCGATGACCACCTGGCCATTTGCATCGTAAATATGTCCAATCGTGGGAGGTTCGAAGCGGAGAAACGCTTCGAGGTCGGGCAAGTTCTTCCGGTTGTAGCTGATGTAGATCAGTCCGAAAAGGACCGCCACCATGGGCGCGGCGGCCAGCGCGGAAGCAACGCGAACCCAGCGCTTCGCCTGGTATACCCTGCGTATGCCGGAAAATATTCTCGGAAAGGTCCAGGGAAACCGCAGAAAAAGTAACTGAGTTTTGAGCATGTGAACAGCTTATAGACGGAGAACGGGCGGTCCCGAATCCTACTCCCGTTTCTCGCACAACTTTCTGGTGCCTGCTTGATCGAAGCATCCAGCCTCGCATATCGCGAGTTTACATTCTGTGCGATATGAGTCACATCAAGATCGCGCGTTACTCGCGGCTTTACCAATGGTTCGGCACTGCCGGGTTTCGAGGCCAAGGAAAGAGACCGTGAGGAACGAAAGCTGATCGAACAGCGGGTCGTCACGCTTGTCAGCTATCAGCTGCCACCGCTGTCGAGGCCTATTTTCCGGAGAGCTTCACCGCGTCATGGAAGGAAAAGAACAAGCGTATAAATCCCCAGCGTGGTCCCAAACGGAACTTCAGACACCGACAAAAAGGCTGCAATGAGAGCGAGGGTACGGGCTGGGCTTTGATTTGCCAAGAGCGCGACGCCCGCCAAAATCCCAAAAATCCCGCAGATAATAGACAGAACAATCAGGCCGGCGTAAACGATGTGAAAATCACTCATCAACGCAAACGGATTGGCTACTCGACTCAGGAGGGCACCAAACATGACCGTGGCCGTTCCGCTGAAAAGAACCAGCCAGATTCCCACGACGACGCGCAACACTCCATAAACCAGCCAGCAAACACCCAGGATTCGCCGATGATCGCCCGGATTGCCCGCCCTTACTTCACTCAACGGCATTTCGTCTCCTGCTCATTCGTTCGCTCCACTCTTCCGATTACGCTTCAGTGGAAATGGTGTCAAGTGAAACTAGCACGAAATGAAACTAGTGTCGCACCGGCCGTTGGCGGGGGGCGCGGGCGAAGAAGGGTTCAACGGGGATGGCGGGAAAGACAGTGGGCTGAATGACAGGAGATGAAGAACGGGTCTAAAGACCCGCCACTACAAGGTCACCGCAGGGGCGCGGTGGACAAGCAGCGCGTTGCAGGCCATAATTTCTGTTTGGCGCCATAGCCGAGCATGGCGCCTATGACTGAGGAGGGGGAATGAGCATTTCTCCAAACGTACCGAGCCCGCAGGAATCGTATCAATACGAATCCGCGGGCACGCCGCGCTGGATTGGGATTCTGTTTGGCGTGGTGATCGCGGCTCTGGCCGTTCTTGGCTTTGCGGGTTACTCGACGCAATCCGGTTTGCGGCAGGACCTCGCCAAGCAGCAGGAACAGAACAAGATTCTGACCGCGCAACTGGATCAGGCCAACGCGCGCCTGGCCGAAATGAAAGGACACCTGGAAGTCACGGAACAGAAAGTCGGCATGACGCAGGCGGAAATCTCCAAGGCCCAGAGCCGCGCCGAATCCATCCGCAAGGAACAGCAGAACGCCGACCAGAAGCTGAGCGCGCAGCTTTCGCAGGCGCAGAAGGAAAACGAGGAAAAACTCGGCGCGGTGGCCACGGAAGTCGGCGGCGCCAAGAAAGACATCGAAGCCACCAAGAACGACCTGGAAGCCACAAAAACCAAAATGGCCAGCGCCATGGGCGACATGAACGTGATGAGCGGCCTGATCGCGCGCAACCGCGACGACCTGGAAGAATTGAAGCGCAAGGGCGACCGCAACTATTACGAATTCACTCTGCAGAAGTCCAAGACGCCGCAGCGCGTCGGGCCGGTGCAGGTCTCGCTGAACAAGACGGACCCGAAAAAATCGAAGTATACCGTCACGGTGATCGCCGACGACAAAACTATCGAAAAGAAAGACAAAACTTCGGGTGAGCCGGTGCAGTTTTATGTGGCGCACATGCGCGGCGCACCGTATGAACTGGTAGTTTTCGACGTCGGCAAAAACCAGATCTCCGGTTATCTGGCAACACCCAAGGATACGGGCACAGCGGCCGCTCCGGCCGCGGCCCCGCCGGCAGCAGCACCGGCAGCGAGCAAGCCATAATACTTAGGATTGCTAACAAGTTGGCTCACTGAGGCCGGTTCATTTCCTGAACCGGCCTCGCCCATTCTGCAAGAAGTCTTCCCGCCCGCTTCCGCAGACCTGTTCCGCGTTCTGGAAACAACGCGCGGGACAAGGCTTCTGTCTTTTTCGCACCGGCGCTAGCATGGAAAGGGAAAAACTTTCATGCCACCTGGCTCTGGAGCGGTCCAATGAAATCCATACGCATTCGAACCCTTCTCGCGACAGCGATACTTGCGATTACTCTCCTCGGCGTGGGGACCAGCCCTGCGCGCGCGCAAGCTCCGCTGGAGCCCGGGCAACTGCCGTCGCACACGGTGTTCTACCTGAACTGGCGCGGCGCTCCCGCGCCGGACGTTCGAAAGGCCAACTCCCTGCTGGCGCTATGGGATGATCCGGACTTTGCGCCGGCGCGCTCGGCGCTGGCCACGAATATGCTCAACTCTTCGCAGGAGAAATCAGAGGCAGCGAAATTGACTCCGGAAGAGATCCAGGAATACGCGTCGCTGCTGGAAAATGGATTCACGCTCGGTTATTTGAGCGAACCCGCCAAGCATGCCGCAGCAAATGCCGCCGCTGCGAAAGAAGCCAAAGTCCCGGCGTGGAATGGCATGTTTTTTGTGTATGACCGTACCGGCAAAGAGCTCCTGCTGACAAAAGCGATCCTGCGTGTGCGCGCGCAGCAAAAAGATGTGCCAAATCTTTCGCAAGTCACTCTCGGAGGCGTGGCGGTCCTCAAGTCCGAAGGAAAAAGCGGGGTCACCTACTGGGCGGAACACGGGAAGTACGCGGCCAGCGCGAGCGAGCGCTCGGTGATGGAAGAAATCCTGGCGCGCCTGGACGGCAAAGCTCCCGCGGCGGCGTCGCTGGCGCAAACTCCGGCGTATCAGGAAGCGCAGCCGATTGCCGGGAGCGGTATGCTGGACTTTTTCGTGGGCATCCCGGACCTGAAAGAAATGGCATCGGATTCGAACGCCAGCAGCATGAAAGTGCGCCCGCTGCTCGACGCGGCGAAGCTCGAAGCGATTCATTCGATCTGTGGCCACGTTACGCTCGAGGGCGCGAAAACGCGAATTCAAGCGGCAATATTGGGCGATGCGGCGCCCGGAACGCCGTTTGACATCTGGTCCTCCGGCCAATCAACGCCGGCTTCGCTGGCGCTGGTTCCCGCGGATGCGATTTCCTACAGCTTCGCGGAAATTAATTTCATGGGCGTTTACGATATCGTGAAGCGCGTGGCGCGCGCGGCTTTTCCGCAGGGACAGCAGGGCAACGCGGATCTGCTCGATACCATGGCGCAAGCGCGGCTGGGAATGCCGCTGACGGATGCTATCGGATTGCTCAGCGGAGAATTCGCTTCGATGCAATCCAATCCGTCGATGGACAGCGCCAAGCAAGTGTATTTCTTCGGGATTCGAAAGAAGCCTGAGGCACTGAAACTGCTGCGCTCGGTTTTCGGGGATCAACTGACGTCGGAACGCAGCGAGGGCGAGACAACTTTCGTGAAGATTTCCCTGGGCGGAAAGCAGGGGAACGCGGGCGTTGCGCAATGGAATTTTTTCAATCTGGCGGTGACACCCGACATGATCATTGGAGCCTCGCGCACGGAGACGATTCGTGAAGTGCTTGCAAACCGGGCCAAGGGCGCGGGATTCGCGAGCCTCGCCGGCGTGCCGCAATTTCAAGCGGGCCGGGCGCAGTTCCAGGAAAAAGTCAACGGCCTGAGTTATTTCGATTTTCAAAAAGTGGACTGGCCGGCCGCGAAAGAACATTGGATGGAAGAAGCAAAGAAGAACTCCACGGCAAAAAGCCTGGATCCCGCGCAAAAATCGGCCCCGACTGCCACTAGCACGGGAATGGACTGGCTCGCACAAGTGAATCCGCAGGTGTTTTCGCGACACCTGCATTATTCGTCGAGCGTTTCTTGGAAAGACGCCAAGGGAATCCATTGGGACCAGTGGCTGCAGTAGAAGCGCGATGCAGCCTAATCGTTTTTTTGGGTGGGCGCTACGCGCAGCCGTCCCGTTGTTCGCGGGAGTGTTGTGGCTGGCTTCGCTAGATTACGCGCGGGAAAATCCACAGGAAAACTCGCAGGCCATTCGAATCCATGTTGAGCGAGTAAATGTCGGCGTCATCGTCACCGATCCCAGCGGGAAATTCGTGGAAGGATTGCGCCGCGAAAACTTTCACATTTTTGATAATGGTGTCGAACAACCGCTGACGGATTTCGCCACCATCGAGGAGCCGGCGCAGGTGCTGATGCTCATCGAGGCGGGCCCTGCAGTTTATCTTCTGGAGGGTGGCCATCTGCAGGCTGCGTTGGGGTTGCTGAGCGGGTTGTCTCCCGAGGATCGCGTCGCGGTGGTGAAATATGCGGATGCGCCACAGACACTCCTCGATTTCACTCCGGACAAGCAGGCCGCGGTGGCGGCCTTTGGACACTTGCGATTCAACCTGGGGTTCGGTTCGCTGAATTTGACGGCGAGCGTTTCGAAAGTTATCGAATGGCTTGCGAGCGTGCAGGGAAAAAAGAGCATTGTTTTGCTCTCCACGGGTGTGGACACTTCGCCTTCGAATGAATCAGTCAGAGCGATACAACAGCTCAAAATTGGCGACGTCCTCCTTTTTACAGTTTCGCTGAAAGGCGGGCTGCAGCCTGCGCAGCCCGCAAATAAGAAAAAATCGCAGCCCGCCAGCTCCAGCAGGACGGCTCAGCAATTCGAACAAGCGGACCAACTTTTGAAAGCGATGGCGGATTCCACCGGTGGGCGTGCTTATTTCCCTGGGAACGCCAAAGAATTCGACGCCGCGTATGCGGAGATCGCGCAACTGGTCCGTCACGAATACAGCCTGGCGTTCGCGCCGCCCACGAGCGACGGCATGGTGCACACCATCGAAGTCCGTGTCGACGTCCCGAAGCCCTCAGCTGCGAACGGGCCAGCGCCTTCGTATCGTATCGACCATCGCCAGGCGTATCTCTCTCCCGCACCGGCCGCATCAGCCAAGTAATCCTTAGCAGAAATCTTTCGCGATAGTAGAATCGATGGCCTATTGGCGCTGATGTAGTAGATTGTGCTGGCGACAGAGAACCATTTCGTATGCGGAGGCAGCAGTGGCACTCGCGATTACAGGTCTTTCCAAGACTTACCCGAACGGTGTAAAGGCTCTTAAGAACCTATCACTCACGATTGGGAACAGCATGTTTGGGCTTGTGGGGCCAAACGGCGCCGGCAAGAGTTCCCTGATGCGTACTATCGCCACACTGCAGGACCCGGACTCCGGCTCCATCGAACTCGATGGCATCGACGTGCTGAGGCAGAAAGACGAGGTCCGGCGCATCCTGGGCTACCTGCCGCAGGAATTCGGCGTCTACCCCAAGATATCTGCCCTGGACATGCTGCAACACATCGCCGTGATGAAGGGGATGACTTCCGCGGGCCAGCGCAAGGAGACGGTGGAGGCGCTGCTGCAACAGACCAATTTGTGGGAGGTCCGCAAGAAAGCGCTTTCCACGTTTTCAGGGGGAATGAAGCAGCGGTTTGGCATCGCGCAGGCGCTGCTCGGCAATCCTCGGCTGATTATTGTTGACGAACCCACAGCCGGGCTGGACCCCGCTGAGCGCAATCGCTTTCTGAACTTACTTTCCTCGCTGGGCAGCGACCGAACCGTGATCCTATCGACGCACATCGTCGATGACGTGCGCCAGCTGTGCCCGCGCATGGCCATCATCGCCTCTGGCGAGGTACTTCTGGAGGGCCCGCCAAATGAAGCCCTTGCCGCTCTCGATGGCAAGATCTGGTCAAAGGTGGTCGCCACGAACGACGAAATGCGCGCTTTGGAAACGCAAGTTCACATGATCTCGACGCACCTCGTTGGCGGACAGCACGAAGTGCGCGTGTACGCTGACGGTTCACCCGGGAGCACTTTCCGCCCGGTGGATTCCAGCCTCGAAGACGTTTACTTTCTTAACCTTTCGCAACAGGCCAAGCGGCAGCTTCCGAATTAAGCTGGAGCACATAGAGGATCCGACATGGCACTCTTTTGGGAGTTTTTCACCTTCGAGCTGAAGTTTCGATTCAAGAGCCTGTCCACATATGTTTACTTTATCGTATGGCTGATGTTTTCGTTTCTGAACGTGGCGTCCGAAAGCTTCGGTCCCGTGGGCAATAGTAACGGCAAGATCCTGCTGAACGGCCCATGGGCCAACGCTTACAACGACATCGGCGCCGCGCTTTTCGGCATCATTATTATTGCGGCGATCTTTGGGACATCGATCCTGCGCGACTTCCAGCGGGACACCTACCAGATCCTCTTTACCCAGCCGATCTCGAAATTCGCGTATCTTGGCGGACGCTGGGCAGGGTCCTTTGTCACCGCGGTGTTCGCATTCTCCGGCACGATGTTTGGCACTTTCCTCGGCACGTTCGCGCCCTGGGCAGACCATACGCGCATCGGACCAAATCATCTCTGGACCTACCTTCAGCCTTTTCTATCCATCCTGGTGGTGCAGATCTTTTTCCTTGGGTCTGTATTCTTCGCGGTCGCCGCACTCACCCGCAAGCTGTTCATCGTTTATCTCCAGGGTGTGGCGCTGTTCATGGTGTACATCATCGGGATCACAGTGTTCTCGGCCACGCGGTCGCTGGAGCGCTTCTGGTCGGGGATCCTTGATCCCGTTGGCTTCATACTGTTCGACGACGTTACGCGCTACTGGACAGTCATTGAGAAGAATACGATGCTGGTGACTTGGTCGCCGGCGCTCTCGGGCGGCGTGTTGCTTTACAACCGTCTCCTCTGGCTCGCTGTTGGCCTTGTCTCACTTCTTGCCACGTGGGCGCTCTTTCCGATGTCCGTGGAGGCTCTGACGGCGAGGTCGCAGGGCCGGCGCGCCGCCAAAGCGAAACAACAGGAACTCACGGAAGCCCAGCCCGTGCGATCCCTGGTCACCGCGCAGCTTCCCGATGTGCATCAGGCGTTTACACCCGGCACCACGTTTTCCCAATACATCTCACTCACACGGCTTCGACTGCGAAACATTGTCCGTGACATACCGTTCTGGGGAATGGTGGCGCTGCTGATCGCATTTGGAATCAATAATGGCCATTTTGCGGGACGCGTCGCCGGACGAAACATCTGGCCAGTCACATACTTGATGGTGCAGGCTGTCGAGGGCAGCGCGCTCCTTTTCCTATACATTGTCGCCACCCTGTATGCCGCGGAACTGTTGTGGCGGGAGCGCGACACGCACTTCGATGGCATCCATGATGCACTGCCGATGCGCGAATCCACCGACTGGCTTTCCCGCCTGACAGCCATCATCGTCGTCGAACTCACCCTCCTGACCGTCGCGATGTTCGTCGGCATAGTGATGCAGACAGTCGCCGGTTACTACCATTACGAGCTCCTCCAGTATTTCAAGGAACTCTACATCGTGACGTTTCCGCAAGTCCTGGCGTTCACGCTGCTCGCGCTGTTCGTGCAGACGATCGTCTCCAACAAGTTTGTGGGCCACGGCATCGTAATTGGCTTGTTCGTGCTGATGCCTATCCTCTATGGATTTGGGTGGGAGAACACGCTGTACCTGGTCGGCCAGACACCCACGTACACGTACTCCGACATGAACGGTTACGGGCACTTTGTGCCTGCGTTGTTTTGGGCGATTACTTACTGGCTGGCGATCACCGCCGTGCTGGGAGTGCTGTGCATCGCGCTGGCCCGCCGCGGAGCGGAGGACTCCTTGCGGGCGCGCGCCCGCGCCGCCTCTCGGCTGGCGCCGCGACTGGCGCCACTCGGCTTACTTTTCGTAATCATTGCGGCCTGCGCCGGGGCCTGGTACTTCTACAATGCTCACGTCCTGAACGAGTATCTGGACTCCAAGGCGCGCCGCCAGATCCAGGCCGGCTATGAACGGCAGTTCAAGCAGTACGAAAATCTGCTGCAGCCCAAGGTCACGGCAGTCGATACCACCATTAACATCTATCCCGAGCGCCGTTCTTTCGACGGAAACGTACGATTCACGCTCCAGAACAAGAGCAAAGAGCCGATCACTCAAGTCCATGTGACCGATCAGAGGCAGTCGGTGACGAACCTCCAGTTTGATCGCCCCTTTCGGCTCGTCAGCTCTGCGCCGCGCGGTATCTACTCTATCTATGCCCTTGAGCAGCCGTTGGCGCCGGGCGAAATCCTAACGCTCACCTGCAACGTCGGGCACCAGACCCGAGGGTTCCGCGACGGCAACGAGCCTCCCGAGTTCGCCTACAACGGTACATTCTTTGATTCCGACTACCTTCCCTACATCGGCTATAACCCCAATATCGAGCTTGACGATCCGCGCCGGCGGCGCGAAGAGAAACTTCCGGACCTCGAAGAAATGGCCCACCGGGGTGACCCCGCTCATTCGGTGGACAATATCTTCACGCGGGAGTCCGACTGGATCACCTACCACACGGTCGTCAGCACCTCAGCGGACCAGATTGCCATTGCGCCCGGATATCTGCAGCGCGAGTGGCAAGACAGTGGGCGCCGCTTCTTCGAGTACAGCCTGGGCTCGACGCACATCCTGGACTTCTTCTCCTACATTTCCGCCCGCTACCAGGTGCGAAAAGAGATGTACCACGGACCCAATGGTGACGTCGCGCTCGAGATCTATTACGATCCTGCTCACACCTACGACCTCGATGACATGCTGGCGAGCGCACGCGCTGGACTCGATTACTACCAGCGTGTCTATAGTAACTACCAGTTCACGCAGTTCCGCATCCTGGAGTTCCCGCGCTACAGAACATTCGCGCAGTCCTTCCCCAACACTATCCCGTACTCGGAAGGCATTGGCTTCATCGGCCGGATCCTCAAGCCAACGGACATCGACTTCACCTATTTCGTGACGGCCCACGAGCTCGGCCACCAATGGTGGGGACACCAGCTTGTTGGGGCCAATGTTGAAGGTTCCAACATGATGTCGGAAAGCCTCGCGGAGTACTCCGCGCTGCAGGTGATGGCGCACAAGTACGGCAGCGATCTGATGCATCGCTATCTGCGGCACGAACTTGATACCTATCTTCGTGGCCGCTCGAGCGAAACCCGCCACGAGCCGCCCCTCGCGCTGGTCCAGCGCGAACCTTACGTGTGGTATCAGAAGGGCGGGCAAATCCTGTATACGCTTGCCGACTACTTGGGGGAAGACAAACTCAACCTGGCACTTCACAACTTCCTGACGCAGTACCGCTATGCCAACGCGAACAATCAGGCCGACGCCCACGACAATGTGCGCGCCGCGGGGGCCCTCGACGGGTCCTATCCCGATACGCGTATGCTGGTTGACGCGATCAAGGCGCAAACGCCGCCGGAACTTCAGTACCTGGTGGAGGACGGCTTCAACCGCATCGTTCTTTATGACAACAAAGCCATCAGCGCGACTTCGCAGAAAACGGCGGACGGCAAATACAAGGTCACGCTGGAGGTGCAGGCGCGAAAGGTGCAGGCGGATGGAAACGGGGCGGAGACGCCCGTGGCATTGGCGGACTACATCGAGATCGGAGTGTTCAGCGGAAAGAAAGATGAGGAAAAGCCGTTGTACCTGAAGAAGGAAAAATTCACGGAAGAACACAAGACGTTTGTGATCATCGTCGACCAGCAGCCCACACTGGCGGGGATTGATCCCTACAACAAGCTGATTGACAAGAATTCGGACGACAACATGATCGATGTCACCAAGCAGTGAAGAAGCGGTTCACGGAGTCGAGCTCATGACTTCGACTACAAATGTGACAATGGAAAATCACTTTTCTGGCTGGGGTACCTGCGGCATTGGTTAAATCCGAAAGAAGCCGCGTCAGGGGTACTCCATACAAGTTTGACCTCCAGTGCGAAGAATTGGGGAAGCTACTCGCTTCTTGCCCAGGCCTTGGCGTTTTCGAATTTCTCGCTGCTTAGCCAAACCTTTTTCTCCCAGTCATTACCCATCTCGATGAAGGCCGCTTGTGCGGCCACCTTGTCATCCACCTTGAAAGCCATACTGGCGAAACGATTCCGCTTCATGCTGGAAACACCGTAGAGTTGTTCGAGCGCTGCGTAGCCCTGTTTGATTCTTGGCCAGGACATATTTTGAAGAGCGGTTTTTTCTGAATCACACTGACAGGCAACGAGGCTGGCGACTTCGAAATAGAGAAAGTCGCCTTCCTGGCCGCCAACGCGATCGGAGATTTCTTTAGCGAAAGCTTCCGCATCCCCTTGATCGCCATACCACTTGGGCTGCAGGAAATACGCGTACTCACGATAGAAATGATAGAAGTGAGGTTCGGAGGCGACGGCCAGTTCCATGAGTTCCCTGGCTTGCGATTTATCCCAGCCTTGGGCGAGGGCCACATTTTGCATCACTTCAAACCAATAAGGACATTTCTGCTTCAGGCGCGCGGCTTCCGCCAAGGTGGCGGCGGCCAGTGCAATGCGTTCCCCATAGAGTTCCCATCCTTCCTCCGAAACGCTGTCCGCATATCCACCGCCCCTGGCCTGCCATGCGTAGCCCACATAGGCTTGGGCGAGACTAATGCGTGCAGCGGCTGAATCTGGTTTTGCGGCAACCCACCGTTTCAGCGAATCCAGATTCATCTTCCAGTCGGATTCATCGGAATGTTCGCGGATAAATGTGGTGTCAACGGCGTCATAGAAGGCAAACAGTTTCCAAACGCCTCCAAGAATTCTGCCTTTGCCCTCGCGTGCTTCACTAGCCGCTTTTTCAAGTTGATCGAAATTTTCCTGACTGAAATACTGTTTTATCGGGCTCTCGTACTCCTGCTCGGTTTGAAGATTCCCGGGAATGCTCTTGGGCCGCGCGACGAGTGGCGCGGTTGTTGTCTGGATGGCGTGGCTGGCCGGGTTGTAGTCGCGAGCAATCTGAAGCAGGGCGTGGCTATCCACGTGTGCTGACGCGTGCGTTCGCCTGCAAGAACTAGCGGCAAGGCAAAGACTCAAGGCCAGAAGAAATGTAAGTCGCCTGCAAGAGAGCATGAACCCGTCCTTTTTACCGATTGAGGTACTTAAATCGTATGAGACCCGGGCTCGCAGAGAAACTGTACTAAGGGACTGGTTTCGATGTTGGATTGGACACACTGGGAGGGCGCTTGGAGATGTCCCGATGCCCGGAGCGTTTGGGGTTGATCCGATTGTGCGCCCAGTCCAACGGTATCGAACGGTAAGAGTGTTACGATAATTGATTGTTGCGCTTCATGTTCAGGAGACTGCGAAGTGAAAAAAAGATTGGGCATTCGTTTCGCCGCAGTGGTTGTGGTCCTGGCGCTTGCATCGCTGCCTCTCTTCGCGCAGTCCAAGATTGTGGAGCGCTGGGTCCTGACGGGCTTGCCGATGCCGCCGATCAAGAAAATCCTGGTCATCGCGGCGCTGGAAAATTATCTAATCCGGCAGGAATTTGAAGATGAAATGGAAAAGCTGCTGGCCAAATCCGGGGTGGAGGGTGTTCGGAGCCACATGGTTCTCCCGCCGAGGAACGAACTGATGGAAGGCGAGATGAAGGAGCGAATCAAGGAGGGAGGCTACGACGCGGTGCTGGTGGTGCGGCCGAGAGCGGTGCGCACGGAAACCGAAGAGGTTGTAACCGGAGTGGCTTATGTTCCGCCGCCGGGTTATTACAATTTTTGGCCTTACTGGCAGGCGGCCTACCGCGAGGTGGTCATCAGTTCTTATCTGAAGGAAAACACCATCGTCCGAGCGGAGTTCAATCTTTACAACACCAGGGATGAAAAGCTGTTGTGGAACGGCGAGAGCGACACGGTCTATTCGAAAGATTTCGGGAAGCTGGGCAAGAGCTACGCCAAGATGCTCGTGAACCAATTGAAGAAGGATAAAGTGATCGGGAAGAAGTAGATCGCGCCGAGGATAGCTGGCGAGAAACCTGCTGGTCCGTTGGGGGATTGCTCCCGGGCTATTCGAACTCTTTCAAGGTGCGGGCCATGTCGCGCATTCTCTCGTCCATCAAGGCGAAGACAGTTCCTTCTTCGAATTTTCCGTCGCTCTTTTTTTGCCCTGCGGTGCATCCCGTGAGGATTTCGATGCCTTGTTCGATTTTCGAAACGGGCCAGATGTGAAATTTTCCCGCGGCGACGGCGTCGAGAATGTCTTCGCGGAGCATCAGGTCTTCGACATTGGACTCCGGCATCATCACGCCTTGCGTTCCGCTGAGGCCTTTGATCCGGCAGACATCGAAAAATCCTTCGATTTTTTCGTTTACTCCACCGATGGCTTGAATATCGCCCTGCTGGTTGATCGAGCCGGTGACGGCGATGTCCTGACGCAGCGGCAGACTGGAAAGGGCGGAGACAAGTGCGTAAATTTCCGTGGAGCTGGCGCTGTCGCCGTCCACACCGGAGTAGGATTGTTCGAAACAGATACTCGCGGCGAGCGAAAGAGGCTTGTCTTGCGCGAAGCGGCTCCGCAAATAGCCGGCGATAATGTGGACGCCCTTGTCGTGGAAGCGTCCGCTGAGATTGGCTTCGCGCTCGATGTTGATGAGTCCCGCTTTGCCCAAGGCGGCCGTGGCGGTGATTCGAACGGGCTTGCCGAAGGAATAGCCGCCAATCTCCAGAACGCTGAGACCATTGACCTGGCCGACTCGCGTGCCGGAAACATCTACGAGGAGCGTGCCTTCCTGGATCATTTCGCGGATGCGCGTTTCGATCAGGTTGTGGCGTTCCATTTTTGAGGATAAAGCGCCGCGGACGTGAGCGGCGCGGACGACGGATTCTCCCTTGGCTGCGGCGTCGTAATGCGCTTCGCGGGCGAGATCGGCAATTTCGATGAAGCGCGCAGTCACTTTGTTTCTACGTCCCGCCTGGCGCACGCCGTATTCCAGCATAGCGGCGAAGGCGCCGCGGTCGAAGGGGTACAAGTTCTCTTTCTCCGAGAGCGCGCGCAGACGGCCAGCGTATTCGGCGATAACGCCGTCGCTCATGGCCATCTCTTCGTCGAATTCGACGCGCACTTTGAAGATTTTGCGAAAATCTTCTTCGTAGTCGTAGAGCATTTCGTAGAGTTCGCGGTCGCCGATCAGGATGACCTTGACGTTGATGGCGATGGCTTCGGGCTTCAAGGCGCTGCCGCCAAAGGGATAAAACATTTCGAGTGGCTGGATTTCCAGGCGATTGTGGTTCAGGGTGCGCTTCAGGGCACGCCATACGCCGACTTCGGACAGGGCTTCGAGCGAATACATGATGAGAAATCCGCCGTCGGCGCGCAGCAGCGATCCGCCGCGGAGATCCATGAAGTCGCTAGTCCAGCCGCCGCGCGCGTCGTAGGCGCGCTGGATGGTGCCGAACAGATTCGCATAGGTGGGGGTGGTTTCGAAAATGACCGGCGAAGTTTCCTCGTCGTTGTGCGCAAGGATGACGTTAATTCCATACACGCGGAAAGGATCGCGCTCCGGGCCGCCACCGGGCATTTTGGGCAAGCCGTCGGGCGTCTCTTCGTCGTGCTCACCTTCGCCCTCGCGTTCTTTAAAAGGATCGAGGTTGTCCAGGAGATGGTGGCGCACTTCTTCGAGATATTCGGAGACGTCGGTGCCAGGATATTTTTCCTTGAGCTCTTCGATGACGCCGTCGACCAGAACGGAGGCGGCTTCCTGCTCCAGGTAGCTAAGTTCGCTCGCCAGTTCGCGAGAGAGCGTCAGCGTCTTGCGGTACACGACGGTGAATTCCTGGCGGAACTGTTCGTATTTCCGTTCGATATCTTCCGCTACCGGCGCTTCGAGTTTCCCCTCATGGACCATCTTGGAGATGTCTTCGATCGGCACCATCTGGCCTTCAAGCACGGGAAAAATTTCCGGCAGCGCCACCGCGCCCACTTGCATATGGCCGAGGGCGAATTGCTCGCGCGCGATGCGACGCGTGAAATCGTCCATTAACTCTTTTTCACGCACAGTGAAGCGTTCCACGATGCGGCCTTTTTGCCGCTGGAACGGTTCGCCTTCGAAGACTTGAGGGATTCGGCGGCGAAGAAAATCGATTCCGGCCTGCATGTCCTTCTTGAAGGCATTGGCCTGGCCGCGTGGAAGGGCGAGCAGGCGCGGGCGGTCCGGCAGCTTGAAGTTGTTCGCATAGCAACGGTCGAGAGACTCTTTTGTCGGTGGGTGAAGCTCTTCGATCATGCGGGCGATGGTTCCCCCGCGGCTCGTTCCTGCCAGGCCGCAAACGAAAACGTTGTAGCCCGGCGCGGAAAGTTCGGCGCCCATCTTTAAGGCGCGAAGCGCGCGCTCCTGACCGATGAAGCCTTCACGAAGCTCAGCTTGCGCGGTGGTTTCGAACGGAATGCGGAAGAGCTCGCACTTCCAGCGTAATTTAGCCGGAGGCAGCTCCATATGGTTGGGGGCAGGCTTAGTGGTCATGAATTCCTTCGAGCGCGTTACATTAGCACACCCGGGCAGCGGCCCCACGGCGGGACAAGCCGCTTGTTACTCAGCCGTTATCGGTGGCGGCGCTGGGAGGGCCACCGGGCCGCTCCATGTACACGGCCAGAACCCCCGCAGCTGTGGCCACCAGGATCGGTCCCAGCACCAGTCCCAGCATCCCGAACAAACTGACTCCTCCTAGAACGCCGATGAAGATCAGCAGGGCGCTCAATTGGGTCCGCCCGCCGAGCAACAGCGGCCGCAAAATGTTGTCCACAATCGTGGACACGCCCGCGCAGATGGCCAGCAGAAGAAGGGCCCGGCCCCAGTGGCCGGTGAACCCCAACCATAGGACCGCGGGAACAAAGATCAAGCCGGAGCCCACGACCGGCACCAACGAAAAAAAAGCCATGGCTACGCCCCAGAAGAGCGGGGTGGGCAAGTTGGCGAGGGCAAAACCAATCCCGCCAATGGCGCCTTGTATCGCCGCAAGAACAAGGCTGGTTGTCACACTCGCAGCAATGAGGTCGCGCGTCTGCGTCATCATGGTGTCCCGGTGAAGGGCATCAAAAGGCAAAATGCTGCGGACGCCGTGGACAATCTGGCCGGCGTCGCGGAAAAAATAAAAGATTGCGAAGATCATGACGAACAGATTGAAAACAAAGGAAACGATATTTCGCAGGATCGTTCCGAAGCGTTCCGCGATAAAACCGGCCTGCTTTTGAACGCCTTGCGCCAGCATTTCCAGCACGTCAGCGTTGGGATCCAGTCCGGGCACATGCTGCGCGATTCGCGTCCAAAGCTTAGCCAGCATGGGCGCCTGCTGGGCCACCAGGGTCTGCTGCAGGCCGCGTGAAACAGCAAACGCCTCTCGGATGAACAAAGTGCCCACCAGGATCGCCGGCACGACCAGAAGGAAAGTCACCGCCAGGGTGCTGAGGACCGCTGCCTGATTGGGGGAAAATCGCCGCGCCATCCAGTTGTGCATGGGGTAGAAAAAAATCGCGAGAACAGCGGCCCAACCAAGAGCGGAGAGGAAGGGTTCGCAGATTCTGAAGACCAGATAGATGAGGAGCAACAGCACGCCGTAGGAAAGAACTGTGGTTAAACGGTCACTCGTGGTCTTGATGGCGGAAGGGGCGGGATTGTTAGTCATCGTATAATCTTGATAGGCTGAGAAAAGACTGATAGCTTCCGGTCTACGCTCCACCAGGTCACGCACAGGTCTTCGAGCCAACTCTGCATGTCAACGAAGTCCATACCGCTATCGAGCTACCAGATTCGCCTACTTGCTGTACTTGCTTTGATCAATTTTGTCAACTTCGCGGCGCGCCAGGCGGTTATCCCCCTCATTCCGCTTTTGCGGGATCACCTTCACGCCACGGACGCGCAGCTTGGATCGTTGCAGACCGCGCTTCTCTTTGTACTTGCCGCCGCCAGCATACCTTTCGGATTCCTTGCGGATCGTTTCAGCCGAAAGGCCATTATCGCGCTGGGCATCTTTTCCTGGAGCGCGGCCTCATTCATTGGCGGCCTCGCGCCCAGTTTTCTATTCTTTCTAATGGCTCGAGGCATGGTCGGTCTGGGCGAAGCTGCATACGCGCCCGCCGCGCAATCCATGATTTCCGGGGCTTTCCCCCTTGAGCGTCGCGCCTTCGCACAGGCCATTTTTGCATCCGGCATGTTACTCGGCGGAGCGGCCGGTCAGGTTTTTGGCGGAATCATAGGACCGAGGTATGGCTGGCAGGAGGTTCTCTTCCTCATTGCGCTCGTTGGGATTCTCCCAGGTTTCGCTCTCTTCGGGATAGAAGAACCGCCTCGAGGTCCACGTTCAGAAGTCGTACCGATTGGGCGGTTGCTTGGCGTTCCAGCTTTTGTGGCCATGATTGCTGCCGGGATTTGCATCACGTTTTCAAGTGTTTCTCTTCTGACCTGGGGCGTCGATTACGCGGTAACTTACAAGGATTTCAGTTTGCGCGAAGCATCCGTGCTACTCGCGCTGATTGCTCTGGGTGCTTCCGTGATCGGCGTCTTGATCGGCGGCGCAGTTGCGGACCGCCTGCACCGAAGCTTCCCCTACGGCCGCATCATTGCCGTAGCGGGGGCATTTCTGCTGGCAGCGCCATTCCTGCTGCTGGCAATTCAGGCGGATGAGAAAATAATAGTGCTCTCCGGCTTCTGCGTCGCGGTCTTTTTCATGTCGTGGTATCACGGCCCCGTGACTGCTGTGCTTCACGACATGATGCCTCGTCGCGCACATGCTACCTCGGTTGGCGTGTATATGTTTGCCACGCAATTGGTTGGCGGCATCAGTCCAACCGTTGTGGGTAAGATTTCGGATGCCCGAGACCTCCAGCTGGGCTTGCAAATCGCCGTGGCGGTGATGGTATGCGGGGCGCTGCTGATGCTGCTGGTCATCCACTTCATTCGCCGCGACGGGCTTCGTCATCCGACGTTGGATGCGTTCCATGCTGAACCCGGCGACTGAGTTGTAGTGAGACCGACGGCACAGGTGCATTGGCGGAAGCTTACTTACGGGTACGGTTACTTTGGATGGGAGGCGGAAAGAAAAGCGGGAGCAAGGCTCCCGCACTCCAGAAAATCCTATTTGATGCCGATCTGCTGAATCAGGCGCAAAACATCGTCCTGGGTTACGTCGTAAAGCGGGCGCACATCTTCTTCTTCGAGGCGTTCGCGCAAATACTCGGCGGCGACAAAGCTGGCTTCGCGGTCGGTCAGGTCGCGCCCGGCCTTTTCGCGGAATTTCACGAAGGCGGTATGCGCGAGGCCTACGACGTGGGCCTGGCCATCAACGAAAAACTTCGTATCAATGGTATCCGCATGGCGCGTGGCGATGCCATTCCACATATGCGAGAAGCGGCATTGAAACGTATGCCCGGTCAGCTTGGAAGTCACTTCGAAGGCGCCGATAAATTGGCTCATGGCGCCGGTATTTGCGAGTACGGGACGTGCGGTCACGCGGTCTCCTGTTCAAGAGTTGTAAACGATCAGTGATCAGTAAGGAAGAGAATTCCGATGGCGAGGTCTCATTCCTTACTTCCTTTGTTCCTTACTTCTCTACTTCCCTACTACTCTACTTTCTACTTCTTTGCTTTCTCAGTTTGCGATCGTACGGGTTCTTCTTTTTTATCGGCTGACCGCAGCTGCCGTTTCCACCTGGGAGTAGCCGCGGATGGCGGCACCCACACCGGCGCCACTGGGAACGCGGAATCCCTGATCCAGCAACACTTTTTCGAATGCCGCGAGGAACAAAAGAACGTTGGATTTCTGGCTGCAGTAGCCCATCAATCCCACGCGCCAGATCTTGCCTTTCACGGAGCCGAATCCGCCGGCGATTTCGATATTGAATTCGTCGAGCAGTTGGTTGCGCACCTTCGCATCGTCAATGCTGCCGGGAATCATCACGGCGGTGACGGTCGGCAGGCGATCCGCCGGCTTTCCCACAAGAAGTTTCAGCCCCATGGCCTCAAGGCCCGCAATTAGCGCGAGTTGGTTCACACGATGCCGCTCCCAGCGCGCTTCCAATCCCTCTTCCACCACGAGGCGCATGGCTTCGCGTAGTGCGAAGATCAATGAAATCGGCGGGGTGTGATGATAGAGCCGGTCTTTGCCCCAATAATTCATCGCCGTGGTCAGGTCGAAATACCAGCTCTGCACTTTGGACTTGCGTTTGCGAAATACTTCCTCGGCGACCGGGCTGACGGTAATGGGGGACATTCCGGGCGGGGCGCTGATGGCTTTCTGTGAGCCGCTGAAACAGATGTCGATGCGCTCGCGATCCACATGCAGGGGGACTGCCGCGAGAGAAGCAACGGTATCCACTATCAGCAATGCGCCCAATTCGTCGGCAACTTTTCGATACGCTTCGATGCCGGTGATCACGCCGGTGGACGTCTCTCCCTGCGCGAATCCGATTACTTTGATTTTTTTCCCTTTGCCCGCGCGGCGCACATCTTCCGCATCCACGGGCTTCCCGTAGGGAGCTTCGACCTTCACGACCTTCGAAGATGCGCGCGTGGCAATTTCATACATACGCTCGGAAAACACGCCGTTCACAGCGATGATGCCTTCATCGCCTTCTTCCAGCGAATTCAGCACCGATGCTTCAATCCCGCCAGAGCCGGACGCCGATAGCGGCATGGTGACGCGATTTTCCGTCTGAAAAATCTGGCGCATCAGCACTTGGGTTTCTTCCATGCAGCCTTTGAACCAGGGGTCCATATGTCCGACGAGGGGGGTGGCCATCGCGCGATACACACGCGGGTCGATGGAAGACGGCCCGGGCGTCAGCATCAGCCGGACCGGAGGATTGAGTTCACCAACGTGTTGCGTCATGACGTTTTGCCCTTCTTTTTCTTGCACTTAGCCGGCAGGTGCGAACCGCGAGCCGCTCGCGGATGGGCTTCCGACGACAATTCCTGCCGCGACGAGCCCTAATTTTCGCGCAATACCCGGTGAGGCGCAACCGACAAATTGGCAGCAAACTCCTTCCAGGTCGGCCTGGGAACGCCACCTGGCGGTGACCTGGATTCGGGCTGGGCAGCTTCCTGTTATTTGCGAAGGCAAGACCGGGATTTCTCCCCGAAAAAACTTTGCTTTCGTCCCATGTTCAGTAGAAATACAATGCAAGTTCTGAATTCATGAGCCATAGAAGGAGTTGACGTCATGCGACGCCCTTTTCTCTGCCTCCTCATTCTCGTTTTGCCGGCACTTGCGCAACGCTCCGCGAGGGCGCAGGGCGACGAATCAAAAATCATTGCGCTGGAAAACCTCTGGAACCAGATGCAGATGAACCATGACGCGGATGCCATGGCGAAACTGCTCGACGAGGATTTTGTCTTCACCGACTACGACGGAACGGTGATGTCCAAGGCGCAATTCCTGGACTCGATCAGGGACATGTCCTACCACCTCACCGTGGAGGCGTCCGAGGACATGAAGCTGCACCGGCACGGCGATACTGTGGTCATCACCGGCGCGACCCATGAAAAGGGCACCTACAAGGGCAAACCCTACCAGCATCAAGGGCGCTTTACAGACACATGGATGAAGAAGAACGGCCAATGGCTGTGCATCGCCAGCCAATTGAGCCTGGTGAGCAAAAACAGCTGACACTCTCAAGACCCTGCCGCTTGCTGGAACTGTCCCCAAAAACCCAGCCTAACGAAATCCTCATAATCCGCTCAGAACTTCCTAGGCCATCCGCTTCTAGGATTCACTTTGCCTGATGGGACAATCTCATCGGTCAAAGAGAGCCGGCATGTCAGTCATGGTGTTCTTGGCGATTTGCATTCTTGGCTGCGACGTTTTGCTGTACATCCTGTTTCAGTGGATCTACGCCGAGAAGTACAGGGATCGCTCCCGCCGGTTGGCTGCACGGCGCAAGTCAGACCCAGTACTCGTCGATTTGAAATCCGCAAGGAGCCGGCCATGGGCGTTCTCCCACCGGGCTTCAAATTCCAGGACGTGACACGGCGAACTCTCCTGGCGGAGTTTAACGCCTCATGGGCGTGTAGGCTGTCCTTTCATGGGAAGAACAAACTCCATCCAAGAAAAATGGGACAGACAAGGATGTCTGTCCCGGAAACTCTAGATGGATTGGTGTTAGGCCGCGAGGCGGTCTTCGGAAAGCAGGTGCGCGGGAACTTTGCGCAGATCCCACACGATGCCGTACCAGGAAAGAAACTTCAAAGTGTAGTAGGTGATGTCGATTTCCCACCAGTAGAAGCCCTGGCGAGCCGAAGCCATGAAGTGATGATGATTGTTGTGCCAGCCTTCCCCGAGCGTAAGCAGCGCGAGCAGCCAGTTGTTGCGGCTGGTGTCCGTGGTTTCATAGCGGCGCGAGCCGAAAAGATGCGACAGCGAATTGATGGTGAAGGTGTCGTGCCACAGCAGCACTGTGCTCAGGCAGAAGCCCCAGATAAACAGCGGCCACCCACCGATCAGCCACAGGACCACGGCCAGCGCGACAGGAGGCAGCATGTGGTACTTGTTCAACCAGCGGAGCTCCGGAAATTTCGCGAAGTCGCCGATGTATTCGAGCCGCGTGTCGTTGTATTTGTCGGAGATAATCCAGCCGACATGCGACCAGAAAAATCCAAAAAGAGTGGGCGAATGGAGATCCAATTCCTGGTCCGAATGCCGGTGATGATGCCGGTGATGGGCTGCCCACCAGAGCACGCCCTTCTGCGAAGAGGTCATGGCCATGAAGGCCATTACAAATTGGAACACGCGGCTGGTTTTGAAGGAACGGTGCGAAAAATAGCGGTGATAGCCGGCGGTAACGAAGAACATACGCACGACCAGGAGCGCGAGGCACGCGACCGGGTAATACCAGTGAAATGGTAGGAAGAAAATCAGAAGCGAAGCGATATGAACGAGGGCAAACGGCAGGGACAGAAGTACGGAAATCCGTGAGCCATTCGGCAGCGGTATCGATAAATAGCGAGAAGCTGAAGCCATCCGGCAAAATCCTCCGCGCCCAGGTGCGGACGCTTATCAGTGCAATTTCCGCGAGCGCAAGAGATCCAGCCGGAACTTCGCGCCACGAATCAACAATTTCAGTGTACGGTCGCGTTGAGGAGCGGTCAAGAGCAGCGAAGTACAGGCTACACTAATATAGATGCCCGAAAGGACGGGTACGTTGTGACGGTTGCCGCGAAAAGCGCTTTAGAACGGGATTACCGGGATTGTGACGCGCGTCACAGGGACTGTTTCCGGCGAGTATGCTATTGTCCCTTTGCACTCATCAAGTTAGGAGCATGGCTCCGGAACACCATGGGGCCACACGAAAATGGCTGAACGCCCCGTACTTGTTGGACTTATCCCCCAGGTGGTCGTGATGGATGAAGGCGACCAGATATCATGGATTTCCGACGCGGGCAATTTGCGGGTTGAATTCGACGTGAACCGCTGCCCGTTTTCGTCGAACGTGTTTCAGGCGCCGGCCGGCATGCGCCTGCTGAGCGGCCCGCCGCGACCCGGAAGCAAAGCAGCCACATACAAGTACCGCGTCTGGCTTAACGACCAGCTTGTTGGCCAAGGCGAAGTAATCCTGCGAGAAAAATAACCAGCAAAAAGCGAGCGGGAGAATTTGCTCCGGAGAATTGAAATCCAGCGCGAGCCTGCGCGTCCGATTGGCTAATTACTTATTTCGGCGCAGGAGCGGTTCCCTGCTTGGCGATGATCAGGTCTTTGATCTTGTCGTAGGTCGCTTGGGGGATGATCTTCTTGCGCACGAGATCGGTCTTCATTTTGTAGGGACGGCCATCAATGATCTTCTGCGAATAGGCTTTGCCGATTCCGGGCAATGCATCCAGTTGTGCAGCAGTGGCGGTGTTGATATCCAGCAGGCCGCCGGAAGCCGCAGCAGCTTGCGCCGTCTTGGCATCGGCTTTCGCGGGGGTAGTCTGCGCGAGAGAAATTGCCAGCGACATGCCGAACAGCAAAACGAGTGCAGCAAACAACATTTTGTTGATGTGCTTTTTCATTTCCTTCTCTCCTTTTTTGGTCAACCGCAATTCCCTCGTTTACTCCTTGGCCGCCGCGTGATAACCAGCTTTTTTGGCGTCAGCTTCGGTCATGTACTTCCCCTGTTTGGTCTTGCCGTAATAGCGGCTTCCCGGCTTGTGGTAGACGCCTGAAGCTGTATTCACCCAGACCATGCCACCGCCTTTGGCCGGCGAGAACGGCTGAGCCGTGGGCGACGCGGTAGCCGGGGTGCTGTTCCCCGAAGTGCTCGACGCTGGGTCCTGCGTCTGCGCTGCGGTGCCCGATTTTTTCGTGTTCGCGCTGTTCTTTGTGGCGTTCGAATCGCTCTTGGATGGATCCCCCGTTTGCGGCGCGGATTGCGACCGAGCCGTAACAACGCCCACGGGACACAGCAAGAATGCCAGAAGGATCAAACGGACGACCGCGCGGTTTTTCCCTTCCAAATTGCTCCTCCAGCCGCGACGAGCGCCCTCCTGTCAGGCATACATTAGCTAGTGGCTGAGCGGATTGCGGATGGCTTTCAGGAATGCGCGGGGCGTCTTCCTCGCTGCAATGCGCGCATGATGTCGAAGAACGTTTGGGAAGTCAAGAAAGAAGGGTTATGCGCTGCTCGGCCGGCGGGAGACCTTCAGCAGGCGATGGAGAGCGGCTCAATCGCCCGCGACAACACTACGAGCCACTTCGACGGATTCGGCGAGCCCACGGCGCATGGGACCGAGTACAAATGCGGGAACCTGACGCTCGGGGGCCAGGGACACGTTGGTAGCTTTTCGGGGGAACTCGTTGCGGCGATCCAGCTTCAAGCCCGCATCCTTAAGAAACTCAGCGGAAAATCCCATGTCTTCGGCGCGGTCTACACCCCAGAACCACAGCTTTTCTTCCTGGCGCTGCAGGAAGTCCAGGGCCTCCTCGAGCTTCTTCATGGAGCGGTCAAAGGAGCCGGCGAGGAAAAAGACACTCAGGGTCCATGCGTGACGGGGATAGTGAACCTGGACCCGAACGCAGTATTTCCCGGATTGGTTTCGCTCGATGCTGCAGCGATAGTCGTTGCGAACGGCGGAAGTGCGGGCCATGTTGTGGTTCACCGATCTTTGGAGTCGTAGCGCCAAGTGCCGATCCTGGATGATTTCGGGTTGGAGGTGTCCTTTCCTGAAGCACCTATGGATCGCTGCGGCATCCGCGGCCAAATAGGTGTCCAGTGTGGACACCAATAGGGTAGCGAGTGGCGACGGGAAAGACAAGCGCACCTCGCAAATTTATATAAGCTGTTTATTTTGTGCTACTTAGATCAGCCGAGACTGCCGAAGTTCTTCATTTTTTCCGGCATGAGTTTCAGCTTGCCTTCTTGTTTCAGCCGCTCATCCAGCGCTGTCCGGAAGGCTTCATAGGCCAGACTGCGCTTGGCTTGGAGGGCTTCCTCGGTCAGATCCTTCTTCTGCTTCTCGAAATCCGCGGGATTGGGCTCCTGTTTTTCCGCGACCTGGTAGACCAACCAGTTTTGTCCCAAGGTGAGAGGTGCACCCACTTCGCCGGCGTTCAGATTGAACGCGGCGGTGAGTTGCTTGCCGCTGGCGGCCCCGGGGATAGTCCCATTTCGGGCGAGAAGATCGCTAGCTTTGGGATCAAGACCCAGGCCCTTGGCGGCCGGTTCGAATTTTTCTCCGGCCTTGACCCGCTTAATCAGATCCTCCGCCTTGCTGCGCGCCAGCTCGATGGATTTCTGACGCTTCAAGTCGGCGACAACCTTGTCGCGCACTTCTTCCAGGGTGCCTGGATGCGCGGGCTGGATTTCCTTCACGAGGAGAACTACATAACCGCGATCCGTTCGAATCGGCAGGCTCAAATCGCCCGCGCGCTGGCGGAAGATGGCGTCCTTCGCGTCTTTCGAATTGGCCAGTTCGATCAAGGGATCGGTTGCGCTGACGGGTCGGGTCTCGCTTACTGTGAGGTGGTACTGTTTTGCCAGGTCGTCCAGAGAAGTCTTGTTCGATTGGCGAATCGCTGCGGACATCTGATCCGCGGTGTCGCTCGCCTGTTTATCCGCCTGCGAGAGCAAGAGCGGTGCACGCAGCGATTCCTTCACCTCATCGAACGACTTGGTATGGGCGGTCTCTTTGTCTATGGCTTTAATGATGTGGAAGCCGTATTGCGTTCGAACGAGATCCGAAATCTGGCCCTTTTGCAGACTGAAGGCGGCCTTTTCGAACTCCGGCACCGTCTGCCCCTGAACGAGCCAGCCCAGGTCGCCGCCCTTATCTTTCGTGCCGGGATCTTCCGTATATTTCTTGGCGAGATCCTCGAACTTTGCGCCACTGCGGGCCTGCTTCAGGACATCCTCAGCCTTTTTCTTGATTTCCTCGACTTCCGCATCGGTCTTGTTGCCCACGGTCATGAGCAAGATGTGCTCGACGTGCACGCGGTTCGGCACCTGATAGTCCTGAATGTTTTTCTGATACTGCACCTTCAGCTGGTCGTCGGAAACCTGGATGCCCTGGCGAATCTGGTTTACATCGACGAGAGCGTAGCGCACCACGCGCCTTTCCGGGACCTGATAATTTGACTTGTTTTTGTCGTAGAAGGCCTTGATTTCGGCCTCATCCGGATTGATCTTGGCTTCCAGATCCTCGGGCTTGATAAGGGCATAGTCCAGCTTCACTTTTTCATTCTTATAGCGGAATTCGTCCAGCAGCTCGGCGGGCCCCACGCTGATGCCGTCGGTGACCAGCTTCTGGAATTTCTCGGTGAGCAGGCTTTGGCGGATCAGCTCTTCGAACACCGGCACCGTCAGTTGAAACCGCGCCTGGACTTCCGCTGCATAACGATCCATGCCGACGAACGTGCCGTTATTGAAGGCCGTCGGGAGATATTGACGGATGCGGTCGGCGCGCTCCTGGTCGGAAACCGTGATACCCAGCCGCTTGGCCTCGTATTCGATCTCTTTTTGAGAGACGAGATCCGTCAGGATCCGCTGAGCATAGATCGGCTCCATGACTTTGGCCGCCGGATTACGTTGCATGACCTGATCCAGTTGCTGGCGGATCTCCGCGACGGTTATGGACTCATCACCCACCTTGGCAACGGTATCCGTCGAAACCTCGCCCACACCCGGCGTCTGCGGTACAAGGTAGAGGAGCATGCTGCCGCCGAGGAGCAGCACAACCGCTCCTAGAAGTATGCGGTAGCCAAGTTTGCTTTGATCTTTTGCGCCAGCCATCCGATGAGTCTCCCCAGTCAGTAGACAAACTTCATATTATAGGAGATACGGGCACGGGCCTCAAATACAATCGTCGGGTATCGTAGGCCTCCCCGCGATTAGAGGTAGCAAGAAACACGGATTCCTTTCGGTCAGCGGTCGGAATAGCAGGCTTCCCGGCAACCACGCCCCGGGCGGTGAGAGCCATTCCAAGATAGTAGACTGAGCAGAGCGGGCCACCGGACAGGGAGGCCACGCATCGAAATCGCATGCCGAGCCGGATTCGCCAGCGCATTTCTTCTATCTTTGTCTTGAGCGCTGCTGTGGGTTCCACGCTTTTCTTCCTTCGCGCCACATTCGCGCAGGTAGCGCCGGCCAACAACCCGCCGACCTTTTACCGGGATGTTCTGCCGATTCTTCAGGAGCATTGCCAGAGCTGCCACCGGGCCGGCGGCATCTCTCCGATGGCATTCGAAACGGCACGGCAAACGCAGCCTTATGCTGCTGCGATTCACCAAGCGACGCAGAACAAATCCATGCCGCCTTGGTTCGCCGATGCAAACGTCGGGCGCTTTTCGAACGATCCGTCGCTGACGGCCGAGCAGATCGGCACACTGGCGGCCTGGGCCAATGCACAAGCGCCAGTCGGGGAGGAGCGAGATGCGCCGCCTGCGCGGATGTGGGCCGAGAGTTGGAGCATCCCTCAACCCGACTTAGTCCTGAAAATGCCGCAAGCCGCGCAGCTTCCGGCGAACGGGGACATCGAGTACACCTACGAGATCGTGCCCACGCACTTCTCCCAAGATCGCTGGGTGCAAATGGCGGAGGTGCTTCCGGCGCTTCGTTCGAACGTTCATCATGCCGTGGTCTACGTTCGCCCGCCCGATTCGAAATGGCTGCGACACGCGCCCGTGGGCGTCCCTTTCACGGCTTCCACGCTGACCGATCCGGAGGATCGCCGCGGCGCGCACTGGACCGACAGCGAAATTCTGCTGGTGTATGCACCGGGAAGTTCGCCGGACATGTGGCCTGCAAACATGGCGAAATTCATTCCCGCCGGTTCCGACCTCGTGTTTCAGATGCACTACACGACAAACGGCCGAGCTGGCGCCGACCAATCCAGCATTGGCTTGATTTTTTCGAAAGGTGTTCCGGAGAAGCGCGTCCTGACGCTGCAGCTCACCAACGATCACTTCGTCATTCCGCCGGGGGCCCCGGACTACCGCGTCGAAGCGCGAGGCACGTTGCCGAATGACGCCACGCTGTTGAGTTTTTTTCCGCATATGCACTTGCGCGGCAAACGCTTCGAATACAACCTCATTCGAAAGGATCCGAACGCGCGCGGCAAGCCGGGCGTTGAAATTGAACCGCTTCTACGCGTCAATTATCACTTTCACTGGCAGATGAGCTACCGGCTTGCTCAGCCGTTGTCACTCAAAGCGGGAACGGAGCTTCAAGCCGTGGCGTGGTACGACAATTCGAAAGAGAATCTGCACAATCCCGACCCGGATGCGGCGGTCCGCTGGGGTGAACAGACTTACGATGAAATGATGGTCGGATTTTTTGACGTCGCGGTGCCGCCAGGACTGGATAAACAGCACTTTTTCATCCGCACGACCGTTCCATAAAAACCTTGCGGAGTGACCTGCCCCAAGGGACAGGCGAAGCCCAGTTGGGCCAGCTGTACCAATGGTATTTGCAATTTGACTACGCCCGCCACCGCAATTTAGGCATGCGGAAGCCGCTGTGCTAGATTGAAAAATTGGAGCATTCGCAGCGCAAATACTCGTGACAACCCAAGCCCCAGTCGATCCGAAGCAGACACAGACCCAGCACAAAGACCCGCGCGTCCAGGTTTATTGGCAGGCGGTCACCTACAAAACGGTGCTGGGATATGGATTGCTGCTCGCGGCGATCATAGGCGCAGGAATCTACCTGGCGAAGCCGGACTTGTATGCCACGGTCATCAGGAAAATAAACGAAAAGGTGAGTAACCCTGACGGCGAGACGGCTTCCGACGATCAGAAGCACGCAAAGTTCGTCAATCTCGACGGCAAAGTACAAGTGAAAAAAGTAAATTCGGTGCAATGGGTGGAAGCGGATTTCAAAACGTTGCTTGATAAGGGTGACCTGGTGCAAACGGGCCCCGATGCCAACGCGCGCATAACCTTTGGTGACGGCACGATTTATACGGTCAAGCCCGACACGCTGGTCACCGTCGAGGAAAACACTACGGAGAGCAACCGGCCGACCAGCGTCGCGGTGCGCATCAATACCGGTTCGGTTGATTTAAGGACGCCGAACTGGAGTTCGCCGGATTCAAAGGCCGGAGTCAGCACCGAGGATGCCAATGCACAACTGAGGTCCAACAGCCGCGCGGCGGTGAAATCCGATCCGGAAAAGAAGGAAAGCGAATTCGTGGTATCGAGCGGTAGCGCGCAGGTCCAGCGCGGCGAGGAAAAGATTGATCTGGCGCCGTATGAAAAAGCAACGATTCCCAGCGGAGGAGCGATTCAAAGATCTACCGTGCTGGCGCCTCCGGACCTTGTTGAGCCGCTGAACCTCGCGCCCATCATCGCGGAAAATCCAAAAATCTTCTCCGTCCATTTCGAATGGAAAGCCGTGCCGAACGCCGTCTCTTACAACCTGCGGATCAGCACCACGGCGATGTTCACGAAAACCGTGAAGGAAGCCAAGGTGACCGGCACGTCGGCGGACATCAGCGGCCTTGACCCCGGCGACTATTTCTGGAACGTCACGGCCGTGGACGGCAAGAAGCAAACCAGTGAGCTCAGCGAATTTTTTAAATTTACGCTGGTGGCGCAAGGCAAGTCGCAATCGATGGTGCTGGAAATTGACGGCACGCAGCTGCATGGACACGTAGCGGAAATCGTGGGCCGGACGGAACCCGGCGCCGCGCTGATCGTGAATGGCCAGTCCGTGCCGAATATTGCGCCGGATGGAACCTTCCGGCATTTTACGGAGCAGCTCGATCCCGGCCAGCATACGATATCGATCATCGGGTCGAACCGCCGCGGCGGAACGGCCATGAAGACGGTATCCATTGTGGTTCCGAAGTAAGAGTTCTTAAAAAGGACCAAAGCGCCTTTGCGCTGGTCGTGGTGTCCGGAGACAATGGTTGTTTGAGCTAGCCGCCCGGCGGTCAGCTCGATTGCCGGCCGGACAGCGGAGAGTGTCTCTCCGCAGGGGGACGTGGGGGATGAATAAGAACGGTTACAACATGAGGTCGGTGTTCAGTCTGTTTTCTTCCGACCTCGCCATCGATCTGGGCACCGCGAACACACTGGTGTTCGCGCACGGCAAAGGAATCGTCGTGAATGAGCCTTCGATCGTGGCCATAAACAAATCCAGCGGAGAAGTTGTGGCCGTCGGGCGCGAAGCCAAGGAAATGCTCGGCCGCACGCCGGGCAACGTCGTGGCCATCAAGCCGATGAAAGACGGCGTCATCGCCGATTTCAAAGTCACCGAAAAAATGCTGACCTATTTTATCCAGAAGGCGCATAACCGCCGCGTGCTGGTGCATCCGCGAATCGTAATCGGTGTGCCAAGCGAAATTACGCCGGTGGAAAAACGCGCTGTGCAGGACTCTGCGTATCGCGCGCGGGCAAGCGAAGTGTTTCTCGTCGAACAGGCAATGGCCGCAGCAATTGGCGCAGGCCTCCCGATTGAGGAGCCGTCCGGCAACATGGTGGTGGACATTGGCGGCGGCACTACGGATATCGCGGTCATTTCCATGAGCGGCATCGTCTATTCGCGCTCCGTGCGCGTGGCGGGTAACGAGATGGACGAAGCGGTGATGCAGTATTTGAAGCGCAAGTACAACCTGCTGGTCGGCGAGCGCACGGCGGAACAGATCAAGATGGAGATCGGCTCGGCCTATCCGCTGGAAAAACCGCTGACGATGGAAGTGAAGGGCCGCAACTTGATCGAAGGCGTGCCCCGCACGGTGACCATCGACGACAGCGAAATTCGTGAAGCGCTGAGCGAATGCGTGGCAACCATCTTGAACGCGGTGCGTGTGGCCCTGGAGCGCACGCCTCCCGAGCTTTCCGCCGACATCAGTGACCGTGGAATCGTGCTCACGGGCGGCGGCGCGTTGCTGAAGAATCTCGACAAGCGCATTCGCGAAGAGACCGGCTTGCCGGTTTCCATTGCCGACGATCCGCTGGCGTCGGTTGTGCTGGGCACCGGAAAAATGCTGAGCGATTTCAAGTTGCTGCGCCAGGTTTGCATCGACTAAAGAGCCTGTTTTCTGTTTTCTGGTTTGGAAGTTTGGGTTGGAATTCCAATTCTCGCGGGAGATCAATGACCGGGCATTTCGGGCAATTGATTTGAACGGAATACTGACGACTGATCGCTGATAATACGAGCCGCCAGTCACTAGTCACCAGCCACTAGTCACCCGACGCTCGCAGTAAAATTAAGAGAATATTGCCAAATGGTTGCCATCCCCTCTCGCCACAAGTCGCTCGTCCTGCTCGCAGGCGTGATCTTGCTTCAAGTCCTCCTGCTTGCCGTACAGATCAAGCGCGATTCGCAGGGACGATTGATTCGCGTCTGGACGGTGGGCGCGATCTCCCCTTTTCAGCGGGCGGGCGCGAATGGCGTGGGAAGCATTCGCGGGATCTGGAATCATTATTTCGCGCTGCAAAATACCTCGCGGGATAACGAGCAGTTGCGCCGCGAAAACGACGCGCTCAAGTTGCAAATTACGCAACTCCAGAGCAAAGCCGCCGAAGCGGACCGGCTAGCGGGGCTTCTCAACTTCAGAAAACTGCACATGGAAGTCCCCATGGTTGGCGCGCGCGTGATCGGCGCCAGTGCGGGCACGGCGAGCCAGACGATCGATATAGACCGCGGCGAACGCGACGGCATCAAGCGCAATATGGGAGTGATCACGCCGGATGGCGTGGTCGGAAAAGTAATCGAGTCGTACGCAAATTCCGCGCAGGTTCTTCTTCTGACGGACAAAGACAGCGGCGTGGGCGCCCTACTTACGGAATCCCGCATTCAGAGCCCGGTCGGCGGCACCGGCGAGCCGCTGCTCTCCATGAAATACGTTCCCAACGATGACACGGTGAACAACGGCGAGCACGTGGTTACCAGCGGCATGGATCGCATTTTTCCGCGCGATCTTCCTGTCGGCACGATCGTGGAAGTCAAGCCGGCCAATCCGTTCAAACAGATTCGCGTGCGGCCCGCGGCGAATCTCGAGCGGTTGGAAGAAGTCATCGTCCTGTTGACGCTGCACCCTCTGGAATTGAGAACCGAATCGGAATCCGTGAGCCAGCAAATTCCGGCGCCAAACGCGGCCGTCAAGACGCCGGCGGCGAGACCATGAACGATACGTACGACATCCGCGGAGCCGAATCGCACATCGAGGTGCACAAGTTCCGCGCCGGCGCGATCATCGGCACGCTGCTCCTGGTGCTTTTCTTGCAGGCCTTCCTGCCGCTTTACGTGCCGAAGGCGGAGATTCTCGATCTTCCTCTGCTGATCACCGTATATTTTGGTTTGAGCCGGCGCAATCCCTCAACCGGACTTCTGCTCGGCATGGCGATTGGTTTGGTGCAGGACAGCTTGAGCGGGCCCACGGTTCCGCTAGGGCTGTACGGAATCGCGAAAACCATCATCGGGTACCTGGCTTCGTCGATTGGCGCTCGGCTCGATACCGAGCATCCCGCGGCGCGCTTCGCCTTGACGGCATTTTTCTTCGCGGCGCATCAAGGCATCGTCAATCTCACGCGCCGCATTCTTCTTGGGCAGCCGGAGCCCTGGTTCAACATGCATCTCCTCATTGGTGCACTCGTCAACGCCTTCGTCGCCGTCTTACTCTTCATGCTCCTCGACAAGCTGCGCAAGCCCTCTTGAACGCCCCGATCCCGGCGGTAGGAGTGGCACGCACTCGCGTAGTGACGTGTCACGGGGTTTTCAAGTCTGCTTTTGGATCGAGAATCTGCCAAGATCTCAACGGGCACCGAAAGTACGGCGCCGGTGTCTGAAATAGGTGAGACGTCCTTGAACACGCAAATCCTAAGACGAGTGGTGCGTCATGTTGCTGCAACTCTAACGATAGCATTCGCCTCATCCTTGATTTTTTATTTTTGTGTCCGACCCGAACCTGTTCGAGCCGACGCGGAACAGTACCGGGTGTTTTCCGATTATCTTACAGCCGGACTTACGGGTGAGTCCCATTCCTTGGGAAGTCGTGAGGGCATCGTTGTAATCCTCGGGAAAACTACAAGTGGTCTGGGGATGTCCCGTTTCCTAATCGGCAGTTTCCGACACGTCAGGCGAAATTCACCACTCTCGTCCTTCGAGCCACTCGCCAACCTCCTGTTCTCAAACCATCATTCGAAACAGCTTCAAAGATCCTTTGATATTCCTACGAGCGATGCCGTGATGACGGGCTCCGAAGCCGCCCTCTACCCTTATGAGGCCTTCTACAGGCGTTTTCCCAACAATTATGGCTATCACACATTCAGCCAAGCTGGCTTTAATCGTGAAATGACGCAAGTCATCTTCTACATTGAACACATGTGTGGACTTTGTGGCGAAGGCAAATACGTCTACATGCGCAAAATTAATGGGAAATGGATCTTGGCGGGGCAAGCCATTACGTGGGTATCTTAGTCTGTCTTGGCCCGAGCGAGAGTCACTGATTCAGCAAGAACTGCTTGAAGTCGTCGTAGGAACTCGACATCGGCAGGGATAATTTCTCGCGCTTCAGGTAAGCAGCGAGGCGGTCGGGGAGTGGCGGCGCGATGCCGATGGCCTTCATGACCACATCCGCGAATTTTGCAGGATGCGCGGTGGCCAGAACCAAGCCCTGCGCGGATTCCGGATGCTCGCGCTTGTAGGCTTCCCAACCCAAAACGCCAACAGCCGTGTGGGGATCGGCGATGTAGCTGAAGCGTTCATGGAGCATCTTCATGGCGGCAAGCGTTTCCTCATCCGTGGCCCGGTGTCCCCAGATTTCTTTCTGCACATTTTCCAGGCGGTTGCGGCACAGATCGAGCAGCCGCGGGAAATTGTTCGGGTTGCCCACATCCATGGCATTCGAATAGGTGGCCGTGGCGGCGCGCGGCCGGAATTCTCCGCTGCGCAAATATTCCGGCACAACATCGTTGGCGTTGGTGGAAGCAATAAATTTTGCGACCGGCAACCCGATGCGCTTTGCAAAAATCCCTGCGGTCAGGTTGCCGAAATTTCCGCTGGGCACGGAAACAATCAACGGCACGGAGGCCACCGGCAACTGGCGGTAAGCTGCGACATGATAAAACATTTGCGGCAGCAGCCGGCCGATATTGATGGAGTTTGCCGAAGTCAGGAACGCGCGCTTATTCAACTCCACGTCGGAGAAAGCTTGCTTCACCAGCCGCTGGCAATCGTCGAAGGTTCCCGCTACTTCCAGCGCCGTGATGTTTTTGCCAAGCGTGGTGAACTGCTTCTCCTGCGCTTCGCTGATGCGCTTCGAAGGATAGAGAATCACCACGCGAATTCCGGGCACGCCGAGAAATCCGTGTGCCACCGCGCTGCCGGTGTCTCCCGAAGTCGCCACCAGCACCGTCAGCGGCCGCGTCTCGCCACGCACGAAATAACCCATCAGCCGCGCCATGAAGCGCGCGCCGAAATCCTTGAACGCCAGTGTCGGCCCGTGAAACAGCTCCAGAATGTGCAAGCCGGGCGAGAGCGAAATCAGGTTGACCGGAAAATTGATGGCTTCGCTGACCACTTGCCAGAGCACTTCCTCGGGCACATCCGGCGTTGCGAAGGGCTTCACAACGCGGAAACAAACTTCGGTGAACGGCAGCTTGCGAAATTCTTCCAGCTCCTCGGGAGACCGCCGCGCAATTTCGACGGGCATATACAGCCCGCCGTCAGGCGCGAGCCCGCGCAGCACTGCTCCGCGCAGCGACGTGAGCGGCGCCTCCCGGGATGTGCTGCGGTATCTCAAGAGTTGGGGCTCATCGCGCGCTCTCTATCTTGAGGCGGATCATTTCCAAAAAAGTCGAGGCATCCAGCGAGCCATCTCTCAAGGAAGCGACTTGCAGCGTGCAATGCGCGAGCGCCTCATAACTCTGGCGCCGCGCCGCAATCAGCATCGGATAGCAGCGCGCCACCGTTTCTCGCGGCGTTTCCTTGGACTTCGGCTGAAATGCTCCGCGCCACAAGACTGGTTTCGGGTCGCTCAAATATCTTTGGATCAACAGTTGCTGCTCTTCCGCCGACGCCGCCAGATACACAATTTTCATTTGACGCCGCAAGCGCATCAGTAAATTGTTTCCGGCGTAGATGACGCTCCCCGTGGTATCAAGCGCCAATGATTTTTTCGGATGCTTCTCCAGTTCCGTCAGCACTTCATCCAGCGTATGAATTTCTTCCGTCAAGTACTCGGATTCGCGTTGCGCGTACGCCGCGGAATCCGGCCAGCCCATCCAGGCAGCCACGCCGTTGATTCCAGAGTATCCACCTGAGGCCAGGCGCGAGGCCAGCCGCTGTTCAATGCGGTCATCGCAAAAAAATGCCGGCACTCCGGACTCCGCTAACTTCTTTGTCCAGAAGGTTTTCCCGGCGCCCGACATGCCGACGAGGGCCAGCCGTAGCGGCTTGTCACTGTGCAGTTCGAAAGTCATAGGAGAATTGCTTACAATAGCCTGAACTCCACGGCCCGAGCAACCGCCGCAATGGCTCGACTCCACGAAAAAACCAATGCATTCCTGGAACCTGTACTCCGGGACGGCTTGCGGCCCTTGCGTGCAAGTGTTACGTTTAAAAAGACTCTTGCTGCTTCGCGCGGCATGAGTCCGGTGGCATTTTGGGAGCTCCGGAAGATTTTTTCGCAGCCCAGTTTCGAGGAAATTTTCGACGGATATTTTAAGCGTGACCCCAGCCAAATCCCTGAAGAGTTCAGGGCCGGCGGGATCAACTTGAATCCCACGCTGCAAATTTTTGGTGACGCGAGTTTAGTCCAGCCAGCCGTGTAAGACAGGGCGGGACCGGGCATTTGCCCTGAGATCAAAGTACTCGCGCGCGGGGTTTTCGTGTCGTACTCGTTTCGCAATGACAATCGATTGCCGCAAGGGCGGCTGGCTGTAGCTTCCTACGTCATCGTGGGAATGATCGGGGTGTTGCTGCTCGGATTCTGGAAACTGCAGGTCATCGACTCCGACCGCTACACTTCCATGGCGGAGCGCAACCGCGTGCGTTCCATTCCCGTGATCGCGCCGCGCGGACGCATGCTCGATCGCGATGGGCGCGTGCTGGTCGACAATCGTCCCTCGTTCAGCGTACTCCTGCTTCGTGACGATCCCAGCCTCGTCGAAAAATACCTGCCTGTGATCTCCGACGGGCTCAGCATTCCGATGGATGATTTGAAGGATCAGCTCTACAACACAAGAAACCTTCCAAAATTCCAGCCCATCATCATCAAGCCTGAGGCTTCGGACGCGGACATTGCTTACATCGAATCGCACCGCTCGGACATCCCAGTCCTCGAAATGATCTCCGTATCCCGGCGCCGCTATCTGCCCAATGGGTTTCTGGCACACGCCGAAGGGTACGTGGGTGAAGTCAGCGAGCAACAGATCGAAGCCAGCAACGGCAAGTTGCGGCCTGGCGACTTTGCCGGCAAGTTCGGCCTCGAACGCCAGTACAACGATTTGCTGCAGGGCACGGACGGCCAGCGCCGCGTCATCGTCAACAGCGTGGGCAAGGAAGTCGACCACTTGACCACGCAGGAAGCCATTCCCGGCAAGCAGATTCAGCTTACGATTGATTACGATCTGCAGATGGTGGCCGAACAATCCCTCGGTGCGCGCCCTGGTGCGGTGGTGGCGCTTGACCCGCGCACCGGTGAAGTTTTGGCGATGGCCAGCCACCCCTCGATGGACCCCAACGATTTCGCCGTGCGCGTCTCGAGCGACGATTGGAAGAATCTCAATGAGGATCCACTGAAGCCCCTGCTCAATCGCGCGATTCAAGCCCAGCTTGCTCCGGGATCGGTTTTCAAGATCGTAACAGCCACTGCCATGCTGGAGGACAAGAACCCTCCGGAGAATTTCACGACGTTTTGCCCCGGCTACGCCACTTTCTACGGCCGGCAGTTTAAGTGTTACATCTTCGGGAAGGGCTCTCACGGTTTGGCGGGGCTGCACAAAGCGATTCTAGAGTCTTGCGACATCTTCTTCTACAACGTGGGAATGCGTCTGGGCATTGACCGGCTCTCCTACTACGGCAGCAAACTGGGCCTGGGGCACAAGACCGGAATTGATCTCCCCTCCGAGGAACCCGGGTTGATGCCTTCCGCGGAGTGGGCCGAACGCGTCTATCATCGCAAATGGTATGCCGGTGAAACGATTTCGGTGGCCATCGGTCAGGGCGCCGTCATCACCACCCCGCTGCAGCTCGCGCGCATGATTGGCGGGATCGCCACGGGCGGCGTTTTCAAACAGCCTCATCTGCTGAAGGACGCGCCGAACGTTGGTGAAGAACGCTTCGCACTCTCCGAGCCGACCGTCGAGAAAATAACCGACGCGATGTATGGGGTGGTGAACGAAGACGGAGGCACGGCCAGAAACGTCAGGCTGCCTGGAATCGAAGTCAGCGGAAAATCGGGAACTGCTCAGGTGATCGGTTACGCGACGCGCGAAAAATTTGGAAAACAGAAAAAGTTTGAAGACAATGCCTGGTTTGTAGGCTACGCGCCGAAACGCAACCCGGAAATCGTTGTCGCCGTGCTGGTACAGGAAAGCGGGAAACACGGTGGCGAAGCCGCCGGTCCCGTGGTCAAAGACATCATCAAGGCCTATTACGATAAGAAGAATAAGCGGAGCCCCGGCCAGCTCACGACCGAGAACAAACCGAAGGATTCTGGCGATGGGCCGGCTGTTCCCAAAGCTAAGCCGGTTCGAATGGCTTTGAAACCGGAGACTAGCGTTGCAGCCGCGCCTACACAGGCTGCCAATGCATCGCCGGACCGCTAGCGCAGGATGTTGTTGTAGTTGGATTATGGAGCAATGAAAGACGCACCTGGAACACGTGACTACGACTGGTGGCTCTTAGCCATCCTGGCGACCATCTGCGCCCTTGGCGTCATGGAAATCTACTCCGCCACGCAGGGCAGTTCGCTCTCAGGCATGTACATGAAGCAGGTCCGCTGGCTGGTCATCGGCTTCGTTCTCATGTTCGTGCTTTCCCGCTTGGACTATCACCTGATTCTCGACCAGGCGCCAATCCTCTACTTAATCGGTCTTGCTGCCCTCATCGCGGTTCTGCTGTTCGGACGCACTCATTTCGGCGCCAAGCGCTGGATACCCATCCCGGCCTTGGGAGAGCTTGTTCAGGTGTCGGAATTGGTGAAATTGATTATAATCATTGTACTGGCGCGCTTCTTTGCGGAAGTGCGCTCAGATGAACTTGATCTGCGCGATTTGATCAAGGCGGGATTGCTGGTAGGTATCCCGCTGGTCTTGATTCTGAAACAGCCTGATCTTGGTACGGCGCTGGTGCTGATGCCCATGTTGGCCGTGGGCGCTTTTCTGGCGGGATTGAAGTGGCAGCACGCCGCGGTCTTTTCACTGGCCGGAATGCTGCTGGTTGGGGCCGTCTTTTATCCGCCCGTCAGCCGACGCCTGCTCAAGCCATATCAGCGGGAAAGAATCACCTCGTTCCTGCACCCGGAGAACGATCCGAAAGGTTCCGGCTACCAGTTGTTGCAGTCGCAGATTGCGGTGGGCTCCGGCGGTTTCTGGGGCAAAGGGTTTCGTAATGGCAGTCAGAATCAACTGGGCTACATCCCCGTCCGTTACTCCGATTTCATCATGTCGGCGTGGGCTGAAGAACAGGGATTCAAGGGCGTGCTTCTGGCCCTAGGACTCTATATGGCGCTTCTGTTACGCTTAGTGCAGAATGCTCAACGCGCGAAAGATCGCGCGGGAATGTTTCTGGTTATGGGCGTGGCGGCAGCGCTGGGCTTCCATGTGTTAGTGAACGTGGCCATGGTCATCGGCGCTATGCCGGTTACCGGCATCCCATTACCTCTTATGAGTTACGGGGGTTCCGCCACGTTGTTTGTTTTCCTGGCGATTGGCCTGGTGATGAATGTCCGGCTTCGCCGCTTCGTCAACTGACGAACCGCCAGTGCCGTGTGACGTCTCCGTTTCGGCGGGACGCACCGGAAATGATTTTTGCTTGGGTATATAGGATTCAAGAGTGAGGACAGCATCGTCCGCCGTTCGCCCGGCTCGATTCCGGCAACGGACCAGCCTCGATAGACTGAGGAACAATCTTCTAAAAGGTGTTCGCGACCTCGTCGGGAACATCTCCTCTGGCTTCGAACGTCAAGCCACTTCGCTACCAGTGTGGCCAGCGTGTGTCCCGGTGCAAACCGGGCCGGCGCCGATTTCTCGGACCTCCGACGGGCAGAAGCTCGCGGCGATGCGTCCCGCAGTGAACCTCGGCAACCCCGGGGTCACGCATAAGGAGTTTTCATGTCGAAAGAATTGGTTATTTCCGCGGCCTCCCACGAACGGCGGGTCGCGATTCTCGAAGAAGGTCAGTTAGTCGAAATTTACATCGAGCGCGAAAAAGAGTTCGCGCTGGTCGGCAGCATCTACAAAGGAAAAGTCACCCGCGTCCTTCCCGGCATGCAGTCTGCTTTCGTGGACATCGGCCTCGATGGCGACGCGTTCCTATACGTGAGTGACGTTTTTGAAAATCTCGAAGATTACGACCCGGTTCATTCGCACGAGCAGCCGCAAAACGCGGCGCCTTCGCTGCCTCCTGCCATCGGCTCGCCCGTAGAAGTGTTGCCGGGTGAATCTTTGGCGCGCGCCGGCGAACATCACGACGAAGCGCATCATGACGAGGCGCATCACGAGGAATTCCATCCGGGAGACACGCACCACGGCGAGCATTCCTCCCACGAGGAAGCTCACGCGTCCGAGAGCGAGCATCACGAAGAGCATCACGAAGCCGCCGCGCCTACCGCGCAGGAAGATCAACACTCGGAAGCCGGCGACGAACGCCAGCCGGATTCGAACGCTTCCGCGCCGCAGAATTTTGCTCCACGTTACAACCCCACTCAGAACTATCCCAATCGCCAGGGGAGCGATCGTCCGAGCCAGGGCCAGAATTATGGCCGCGGCAATGACCGTGGCGGAGACCGCGGTGGGGATCGTGGCCGTGGCGGACGCTGGGGCCGCCGTGGCGGACGCAATCGCGGTGGACGCCCTCAAAGTGGTCCGGGTGGCGGACGCAATCTGCCTCCTTCAAAGTACGCGTCGCCTCAAGGCGGCGAATCGCGAGGCTACGATAATCGCGGCGCTCAGCCGCGCGGGTACGAGAACCGGCGCCCGGAAGCTCCACGGACCGTAAGCCCTCTCGCTCCGATGGATACAACTGAGGAGCCTATCGTTCTGCCGGGCGAATCGCTGGCAAAGTATCGCGACAAGCCTGCCGCAGCGCCTGCACCACCCCCAGTGGTGGAACACGAAACTCATGATCAGCAGTCCGAAGCGGAAGAGATCACGCCACGGGCGGCCGGCAACGTGGTACCCGCTGCGAGCGGCGGCAGCGTTCCTCGCCGTTTCTCCGGTGGTCTTCCTCGTTGGCTCCTCGCCGATGGCGGCACAGAAGCTGAAGCGGCATCCACGGGTGGAACTGCGGCCGAAGCGGAAAACCTTTCTGCTGTCGAAAGCGCCGTCGTCGAATCCGAATCCGCGCGCCGGGAGACCGAACTGAATGAAGACCAGGTGGCCGCGCTGGCCTCGGGTTTCGTCGAAGCCAAGCACGAAGAGACTTCGGCAGAGGCGGAGGCCGACGCCGTTGTCGGCGGCGCCGAATTCGAAGAAGAGGAAGAGGAAACGGAAGAGGAGCATTCCGAGGCAGAAGAAATTCACGCCGAAGAGGTTTCCGAACTCACCGCGGAAGAAACGCAGGATGTCGAAGAGCAGCGTGCCGTCAATCGCGCCGAAGCCGAAGCGGACTTCGCGCACGACACTGCGCTTCATGCCGCCGGGCTCGGAGAACATGAACATACCGAACACGAGCAGGAGCACGATCATACGGAATCGGAACACGCCGAAACGGGACATGTCATCGAGGGAGAACATGTCGAAGAGGAAGTGCTCTCTGCCTCCGCCTCCGTCGAGTCTGTTGCGGGAAGCGCCGCCATCATCGAAGAGGACGTAATTCTCCTTCCCGGCGAAACGCGCGCGCCGCGCGTTGGCGGAGCATCGGCTCCTCGCGAAGATTTCCCGCGTGATTCCGCGCGTATCAGCGGTAACCCGCGCTCGCGCTTCCAGCGGCCGTTCCGCAGCGGCGGACGGGACCGTGGCCGCGATAATCGTGGCGGACGCCCGGATAGCCGCGGAGGCCGCCCCGACAGCCGTGGTGGTCGTCCCGATCGCGGCGGACGCCCCGGCGGACCCCGATTCGAACGCCGTCCCAGTGGCGGCCCGCGGCATGACCGCGGCTACCAAGGCGGCCATTCCGGCCCTTCGCGCCGTCCGCAACTCATTTCCGAAATGCTGAAGGCCGGCCAGGACGTGGTCATTCAGATCGCCAAGGAACCTCTCGGCAAAAAGGGCGCGCGCATTACCAGCCACGTTGCCCTGCCGGGCCGCTTCCTCGTTTACATGCCGACTGTTCATCACACCGGCGTTTCGCGCAAAATCATCTCCGCCGAAAATCGTTCTCGCCTTCGCCGCCTGGTCAGCGAAGCCGGCAACGCCTATCCCGGCGGGTTCATCGTGCGCACCGCCGCTGGCGGCGCCACCGATGACGAGATTCGTACGGACATCGACTTCCTCGGCAAGACCTGGAACGAAATCAAGGAACGCAGCGAGCAGCGCAAAGCGCCCGCGCTTCTCCATCGCGACCTCGATCTCGTCGAGCGCATGCTCCGCGACTACGTCAGCGACGACTTCACCGCGATCTGGATTGACAATGAAGAGGAATACGGCAAGGTCGTCGAATTCGTCAGCCGCTTCCAGCCAAAACTAGTCAATAAGGTCAAGCTCTATACCAAGGAAACGCCGATCTTCGAAGAGTTCGGCATCCAGCATGAGCTCGACAAGGCTCTGCGCGCGAAGGTCTGGTTGAAGTCCGGCGGCTACATCGTTATCAACCACACCGAAGCGCTTGTGGCCATCGACGTGAACACCGGCAAATTCGTCGGCAAGGGCTCCACGCGCCTCGAGGACACCATCGTCAAGACCAACCTCGAAGCCGTCAAGGAGATCGTCCGCCAGATTCGTTTGCGCGACCTCGGCGGCATCATCGTCGTGGATTTCATCGACATGGAAGAGCGCCGCAACCGCGAAAAAGTTTTGTCCGCGCTGCAGCAGGCTCTCGAAGAGGATAAAGCTCCTTCAAAGGCGCTCTCCTTCAACGAGTTCGGCCTCGTCTGCATCACGCGTAAGCGCACCAAACAGGCGCTCGAGCGCGTGCTCTGCCAGCCTTGTCCGTACTGCACCGGCTCCGGCATGGTCAAGTCCATCCCGACGCTGTGCTACGAAATCCAGGCCGAAGCGCGCAAAATGGCCGCCGCCGACCACGAAGGCCCCAACCTAACGCTCCGCGTGCATCCGGAAATCGCCAAGGCGCTAAAGACACGCGAGTCCATGCTCATGGACGAACTCGAGCAGACCGCTCACAAACACATCATCATCCAGTCCGACGCCACGCTCCACTGGGAGCAGTACGACATCTACTGATTTTGGCTCAACCGAAAAGAAAAGGCCGGGCACTCTGTGGCCCGGCTTTTTCTTTTGTATTCGGTGCGTGCCCCTTGGTCTTGTCCTGCCTTCCGGTCGACTCACCTGTCCGCATGGTCAGGTTTGGCCTGCGCAAATCAGTACCTTTTCGTCGTTGCTTCCCGCTGCCGCGCGCGACTACAGTGAATCCACGACGCTCCCTCCCACCCGGAGCCAAGTCGGCTCTTGGATCGCCTAAGGGAGGAAGTATGTGGACCAAACAGCAAACTGCAACGGAAGCCCCCGTCACACCATCAGTTCCAGGCTCAGGATCTCCGGTCGTTCCTTTCAACACGCCTTCGGCCGTGCGCCTCGGCAATACCGCGGCCCGCAATTCTGCGCGCCTGGGTGCCGGGCTGCACATCAAGGGACAAATCACCGGCACCGAAGACTTGCAGATCGATGGCAAGGTGGAAGGGCCGATTTCGCTTCGCGGCCATCAGTTGATCGTCGGCCCCACCGCCGAGCTCAATTCTGAAATTCACGTGGGCGAAGTGCTGGTCTCCGGGAAAGTCGTCGGCAATCTCCACGCTCGCGACCGCGTTGACATCCGAACCGACGGTTCGGTCATCGGCGACATATCGACCGCGCGGATCAGCATCGAGGACGGCGCCCATTTCAAGGGCCGTATCGAAATCGATCCAACCAAATCCCAAGCCGCCGCGGACTAGTTTGTGACAGACGCTCAAGCGCTAAATCGCCCGGGCGTCTTTTCTTAATTTCTGAAGTTCTAGCTTCCGGAATACCGCTGTTCTTTCCAGGGGTCGCCGTAGGCGTGGTAGCCGTTGCGCTCCCAGAAACCGAGCCGGTCGTGATCCAGCAGCATAAGCCCGCGCACCCACTTCACGCTCTTCCACGCGTAAAGATGAGGCACGATCAATCGCAGGGGACCGCCATGCTCCGCCGTGAGCGGTTCGCCATCGTGCTCGGACGCAAACAATACGTTTGGCCTAAACAAATCCGCTAACGGCACATTCGCCGTGTAGCCTTCTTCGGCGAGCACCAGCGCGAACTCCGCTCCCGGCCTTGGCTTCACCAGTTTCATCACGTCAGTGAACAGCACACCTCGCCAGCGATTATCCAGCCGGCTCCAGCGCGTCACGCAATGAAAGTCCGAACTAGTTTCGGTTTGCGGCAGCGCGCGAAATTCGTTCCACGTCAGCCGTTTGGCTTTCTCGACTTCCCCTGAAATCTGGAAGTCCCACTTCGCCGCATCGAACTGCGGCACGCTCCCGTAGTGCAGCACCGGCCACTTCAATGTCAGCGACTGCCCCGGCGGCAGCCGCCCCTCCGCCTTGGCCTTTTTCTCCAGCTCACGTCGCTCGCCCAAATCCCCAAACAATGCCATCTTTTTTCTTTCTCCAGTCCTTCAATGCCACATCACGGCGCACGTCTGCTGTTCAAAATTGATATCTGATTGGATGTCACAGAGGAATAGAAGATGCGAACCGGTTTCAGCGGCGAAACAGAAATTCGAACGCGAAGTTCCTAGTTGATATCGACTTCGATTCCGCCTACCCAGCCCGCCACAACGTTGTAAACCGCCGCTCCGATGGCTCCGCCGATGCCTCCCACGACGCCATACAAAATCGGAAAAATAATAATGGCACTGAAGCCCATGCCAAAACCCAGCATTCTCGTGGTGGGAGCATCGGCACCCGCCAAGCCCGTGAGCGAACCTGCCACCATGGAAAACAGGGCCATGCAAATCCCGACGAGAAACCCAAGGAACGCATATACGACGAGCCCGACTTTGAACGCGGATCCCGGGCCAATTCGCTTTAAGGTCGCCATCTGTGCCTCCTTTGGCAGCGCGAATGGTGGGATGCTAGCAGAAGGGACATTGGGCCCCAAGGGTTAAAAACTGACAACTCGCCGATACTCAGCCAGGACTTGCGCTTTGCCTTTTTTGCGTGTGCTATGATTTTCTTTGCACCGCACACGCTTCACGAAAGCGAGCCACGCATGACCGCACGCATCCTCGATGGCCTCAAGATTCGCGACCAGATCTTCGCCGAACTCAAAGACGAAGTTCGTTTGCTCACTGCCGCGGGCGTTCGCCCCGGTCTTGCCGCCGTCCTCGTTGGCGATAATCCCGCTTCGCAGCTCTATGTAAAAAGCAAAATCGCCGCCTGCGAAGAACTTGGCCTCGCCAGCGCCCTCATCACCCCTCCGGCCACGGTGAACATGCTCGACATGCTCGCGGTCGTCGAAGATCTGAATCGCGACAACAACGTGGACGGCATCCTCGTCCAGCTTCCTCTTCCCCCACAGGTTGACACCAAACGCGTCCTCGAAGCCGTGGATCCCGCGAAAGACGTTGACGGCTTCCATCCCGTCAACCTCGGCCGCCTCGTCAGCGGTCGCCCCGGCCTCGTCGCCTGCACGCCCTCCGGCTGCATGGAAATTCTTCGCCGCAACGAAATCAGAATTGAAGGCGCCAACGCCGTTGTCCTCGGCCGCAGCGACATTGTCGGCAAGCCTATGGCCCTTCTCCTCATGCACGCCAACGCCACCGTCACCATTTGCCATTCGAAAACGCGCGACCTGCCCGAAGTCGTGCGCCGCGCCGATATCATCGTCGCCGCCATGGGCAAAGCCGGCTACGTTGAACCCGATTGGATCAAGCCTGGCGCCGCCGTCATCGATGTAGGCACCAACCGCGTCACCGATCCCGCCGAAGCCGCACGCCTCTTTCGAAACTTCCCTGAGCGCCTGGAGAAATTCCGCGCCAAAGGCTCCGCACTCGTCGGCGACGTTCATCCCCATGCCATCCACACCGCGGGCGCGCTCACCCCCGTTCCCGGCGGCGTCGGCCCCATGACCATCACCATGCTCATGAGCAACACGGTCAAAGCCGCGCGCCTTCGCCGCGCTTCACCAAGGTTTTCTGCCACGCAATCAACAGCCGGCGCACGGTAAGCTGGAAAACATGCTTCGACTCGGCCTCACCGGCGGCATCGCCAGCGGCAAAAGCGCCGTCGCCGCCATGCTCCGTGAACTCGGCTTCTCCGTCCTCGACGCGGACTCCCTGGCGCACAAGCTCATCGAGCCCGGCCAGTCCGCTTACGACGAAGTCCTCCGCGAATTCGGCCCTTCGATCGCCGGCGCCGGCGGCCGCATCGACCGCGCGAAGCTCAGCTCCATCGTCTTCGCCGATCGCGCAAAGCTCGACCGCCTCAACGCCATCGTCCACCCCCGCGTGGCGGAAGTCATTTTCAGCCAATTCGAATTGTGGCATCGTGCCGGAGTCCGCGATGCGGTCTTCGTCGAAGCCGCGCTTCTCATCGAATCAGGCATCCACAAAAGTCTCGATGGTCTTGTCGTGGCCTGGTGCGAACCCGAACAGCAGCTTGAGCGTCTCCTCGCCCGCGGACTCAGTGCAAACGAAGCGCGCCGCCGCATCGCTGCTCAGCTTCCCGTCGAGGAAAAGCTTCGCCTCGCCACCGAAAGGATCGATTGTTCCGGATCCCTCGAAGAGACTCGTCGTCAGGTCACCGCCCTGGCCGTCAAACTCCGCCGCGTCCAGCCGCCGAAGTGAATCGCAGCGCGATTTTTTCTATAATCATTGCATCGAGTGGACCACGAGAGGACGAGACCATGAACGCAGCAAACAAATCAAACCGCGCACGCATCGTTCTTTCCACGCTGGTGCTTATCTTCGGCGCTTACTGGGCCGGCGCCCGTTTCGGCCCCCGGCAGCCTGTCAAAGTCGAAGCCGTGCCTCTCGACGCGCAAAATTCTCCTTCCGCCTCGTCCATCGCGCGGCGCGACGCTGCCCTCACCGACGACGAATCCATCAACGTGCGCATCTATCGCCAGAATGCCCCCGCCGTAGCCAACATCCTCACCAAGGCCATCGAATACGATTTCTTCATGGACGCCGTTCCCGTTGAAGGCGCCGGCTCCGGCTTCATCATCGATCCCCGCGGCTACATCCTCACCAATTTTCACGTCGTGCAGGAAGCGCAAACCATCGAAGTCGTCCTCGGCGATCAATCCAAGTACGCCGCGAAATTTATCGGCGCCGACCAACGCAACGACGTCGCCCTGATCAAGATCGATCCCAAGGGCAAGCCGCTCACCGTCTTGCACCTCGGCGATTCCGGCTCTCTGCAAGTTGGCCAGAAAGTTCTAGCTATCGGCAATCCCTTTGGCTTTCAGTCCACGCTTACTACCGGAATCGTCAGCGCCCTCGGCCGCACCGTGCAGACCAGCCAGACCACTTTTATCGATGAAGCCATTCAGACCGACGCGGCCATCAATCGTGGCAACTCCGGCGGCCCGCTACTCAATTCTCATGGCGAGGTAATCGGCATCAATTCCGCCATCTACACGCCCAGCGGCACCACCGCCGGCATCGGCTTCGCTATTCCTATCAACACGGCAAAGAGCATCGCCAGCGATCTCATCACCGACGGCAAGGTTCACCGCGCTTTCCTCGGCGTGGAGACTCTGCCCGTGGGCGGCTGGCTCGGTGAAGCTCTGGATTTGCCCGTGCAGGAAGGCTTGCTGGTGGAAAGCGTGACTCGCGGCGGGCCTGCCGCTATCGCCGGAATTCATGGAGGCGATCGCTACGCGCAGGCTGGCATGCGCAGGATCGCCATCGGTGGTGACGTCATCGTCGCCATTGACGGTCAGAATGTTGCCACGCAGAACGACGTCAACTTCGTACTGAATCGCAAACGTCCCGGCGACACCGTCACCATCAGCCTCTACCGCGGTGGCAAGAAAATGGATATTTCCGCCAAGCTCGGCGAACGCACCGGCAACTGACGTTTCCGTGGGCCTTGGCGCATTGCTTCGGACATTAACGCCGCGCAATTGCGCTACTTGCTGAATTCTTCCCGCAGCCGCTGGCGTTCTGCCTCGCTCAACGAAAACCATCCCTCCGCAATATCGCGCACACGTTCCAATTCCCGCTGCATCTCCGCGTGCTTGAGTTCCATCGCTTCGGCGTTCGCGTCAGTCGGAACGTAAATCGGCGGTGAAAATAAAATCACCGCGCGCGCAAACGGAGCCGGCAACAGAAAATGGTCCCAAGTTTTTTCAAACGTCTTCCCACGATCAACACCGACGTGAAATACCTGAATGGGGCATCCCGTCTTCCGCGCCAGCATCACCGGCCCCGGTTTCGCCACGTACCGCGGCCCACGCGGCCCATCGATCGTGAACGCGCAATCCAATCCCTCTTCCAGCCTTCGCGCCATCACCGCCAGTCCACGCAGTCCTCCCCGCGATGAACTTCCCTGCGCCGTGCCGAATCCCAGCCACTCAATCACCTTTCGCGTCCACCGCCCATCGAACGCCGTGGTGTTCATCACCACCGTGCCGTGGTTCCGGTGCCACCACACGATCGGAATAATGACACGGTGCCAGAAAGCCCAGATGATCCGCTTCCCCGACGCGTGCACGCCCTCCGCGCGCTGCCACCCCAGCACTTCGAACCGCAGCGTCGGCCCCAGCATTCGAATCACGCTGTACACTGCCGCCGCGATGATCGGGATCTGCACCCGCCGCGACCACGGCAGCTCCGGCAGCCGCGTGTCGTAGTGCGTGTTGACCACTTCCTCTCCGGACTCCTTGGCGCTCTCAACCGTCGCGTTGGGCGTGGTCATGATTTCGTCCTGCTGCTTTGCGGCATCCAACTTCGCGTGCGCCATCCTGGCCGCCGACGTATAGTATAGGCGAGACTTTCTGTGAAAATGACCGGGAGTACCACCGGGTGACAGCCTTCTCCAATTCGAACGGGCGACTCCGCCGCGCTGCCGCACCTGCAGCCGCCGTCGCCGTGCTTTCCGCCGCGCTCTTCGCCGCCGCCGCCGCGCGCCCCGATGACCCCGCCACCGACTCCGTAGGCGTCATCGACGGCGAGGCCATCACTGTCACCGGCCCCGTGCGCATGGAAACCATCCACGGTCAGGCAAAAACCGTTCTTCGCAGCGGCAGCGATGTCCGCGTCAATTCCGGTTCTGCGCGGATCGAACTCATCGAAGGCGGCCAAATAACCATCTGCGGGCCCGCGCATCTTTCCGTTTTGAAAGCTAGTGGTTCGCTCACCGTGGCTCTCGATAGCGGCACGATTCACATCCATGTCAACCGCGAGCCGGCCTTCACCATCTATACGCCGCAGATTCAAGTCCAGCCAGTTTCCATCGGAGACGGCCCGCAAGACGTGCTCATTGGCTTCGACTCTCCCGGCGCGATGTGCATCCGTGCCAATCGCGGCGCCGTGCGCCTCGAACAGCAGCTCACCGGTCAAAACATCCTCGTCCCGCAGACGGGAGATGTTCTCGTCCTGAACGGGCAGCTCGATAATCTCCGCGCCAGCGCCGGCCACTGCGCGTGCGAATTGCAAATTGCCAAAGTCGCCCCTGCTCCTCCCGCGCAGACACCTGAAAACACGCCACCCGCCCCCGCCGAAGAGTCTCGCGCGAAATCCCTTGAACCCAAATCCGGCAACTCACCGGCCTCCCCCGCAAAATCCGCCGAAAAGGAAGAACCGATCTACCAGGTCGTTATGCCTCCGCTGGTCTACGATATCAACAACAAGACCCAGCCCGAGTTCGATCCCAAAATGATCGTCCTGATACGCCGCGTTCGCGTGCGCCCCAGCCTGATTTTTCATGGCCGCGTAGAAGGCGAGTCGATTGCCGTAGTCACTCCCCCTCCTGCGCCTCCCGCCGCCAATGCCGCAAAGCCCTCCGCTCCCGCCAGCGATTCCCTGATGGACCGCGTGCGAAACTTCGTTCGAAAGCTGTGGTCGCGCGGCGCCTAGTCCAGCGTCTTCCTTGACTGAGAAGCGTGATCTCCGCGAGACGCTGCCCCACATTCCCTGTCCTCCCGGCCATTAGGACACTTACCCTCGCGTAATCTTCCAGCCCTGTCCCGTTCGTGATACTTTTTTAGGCACGGATAGCGTCTCACACCCCGGGATCGCTCCTTGGCTTGCAGCGCATCAACTCGAAATCAACAGGGGAACAGCCACGTGAATACTGCTCTAAAGAATCGCGCCCCTTCCAGCTCAAATCGCGCAGCGGTCTTGGCTCTGTGCCTCGCTTTCTTGATAACCGGTTGTAGTTCGACTTCCTCCAATCCCTCGCCACCCCCGGATACCGTGGCGCCTACCGCACCGTCAGGACTGACCGCATCTGCTGCTTCGGATACACAAATTAAACTTTCCTGGAGCGCGTCGACCGACAACGTTGGCGTCACCGGCTACAAAGTCGAGCGTTGCCAGGGCGCTGGTTGCTCCAACTTCGCTCAAATCGCTACCTCCGCCGCGACGACCTTTAATGACTCCAGCCTTGCTGCCTCCACCTCTTACTCCTATCGCGTCCGCGCCACCGATGCCGCCGGCAACCTCAGCGCCTATTCCTCAACCACTACAGCATCCACTCCAGCAGCTCCGGACACCACGCCTCCCACCGCGCCTGCAAACTTGGCCGCTACCGCTGCTTCCAGCTCTCAGATCAACCTTTCCTGGACCGCCTCGACCGATAACGTTGGCGTCACCGGCTACAAAGTCGAGCGTTGCCAGGGTGCCGGCTGCTCCAACTTTGCTCAAATCGCCACACCCGCCACCACGACTTTCAACGACACTGGCCTGACGGCTTCCACTTCCTATTCCTACCGTGTCCGCGCCACCGATGCCGCCGGCAACCTCAGCAGCTATTCCGGCACCGCCACCGCTTCCACAGCTGCGGGCCCGGATACCACTCCTCCCACCGCGCCCACTAACTTGACTGCGACCGCCACTTCCACCACCCAGATCAACATTTCCTGGACCGCATCCACCGACAACGTGGGCGTCGCCGGCTACAAAATCGAACGTTGCCAGGGCGCTGGTTGTTCCAACTTCGCTCAGATCGCCACACCCGCCACCACGACTTTCAACGACACTGGCCTCACGGCTTCCACTTCCTATTCTTATCGAGTCCGCGCCACTGACGCCGCCGGCAACCTCAGTGCTTATTCCTCAACGGCTACAGCTTCCACCCCGGCAGTGCCAGATACGACGCCTCCCACTGCGCCTACAAATTTGGCTGCTACCGCTGCTTCCAGCTCCCAGATCAACCTTTCCTGGACTGCCTCGACCGATAACGTGGGCGTCACCGGCTACAAAGTCGAGCGCTGCCAGGGCGCGGGCTGCTCCAACTTCGCTCAAATCGCTACCCCCGTCGCCACGACCTTCAACGATACCGGCCTCACGGCTTCCACCTCCTATTCTTATCGAGTCCGCGCCACGGATGCCGCCGGTAATCTCAGCCCTTACTCCTCTACCGCTACGGCAGTGACGACGGCAGTCACCATTGCTGTAACCATTTCCCCCAAGCGCGGCGGCATAGCAACCTCTCAGACGCTCGGTTTCACGGCCAATGTAACCGGCGATGCGAGCAACGCTGGTGTCACGTGGACCAAAACCGGGGGAACGTTTTCCAATACGACCCTTACTTCGGTTACCTATTCCTCTGCCGCGGCTGGCTCCTTCACAATCACCGCAACCAGCAACGCGGACAATTCGCAATCCGCATCGGCCACCGTAGGAGTTACGGATCTCGCCGGCGTCACCACCTATCACAATGATCTCGCTCGCGATGGCGTCAACGCGCAGGAATACGCTCTCACCACCTCCAACGTAGCCAAGGCGACCTTTGCCAAGCTTTTTTCCTGCCAGGCGGACGGCGCAATTTACGGTCAGCCTCTCTGGGTTCCCAACCTCGCGATTGGCGGCGGTACTCACAATGTCGTTTTTGTCGCCAGCTCGCGCGATTCGGTCTACGCCTTTGACGCCGATGCGACTCCCTGCACCACCTACTGGCACAAAGCGCTGCTCGGCAGCGGCGAAACATGGGTTTCTTCGAACGACGTTGGTACAGGGGATCTTCAGCCCGATATCGGTATTGTCGGCACTCCGGTGATTGATTCCTCGACTAAAACGCTCTATGTCGTGACCAAGTCCGAGGACAATGGCACGGGCTGCGTTCCCTCAACTGCGTGTCACCAGCGCCTGCACGCTCTCAGTCTCATCGACGGCAGCGAAAAATTCGCCGGCCCGGTGGATATCACTTCTTCCATCTCCGTTCCCGGCACAGGTGATGGCTCTAACGCGGGGAGCGTTCCCTTCGACACCTTACGGGAAAACCAGCGGCCGGGATTGGTTCTTTCGAGCGGAGTGGTCTATGTCTCGTGGGCTTCCCACGGTGACAATACTCCCTATCACGGGTGGGTCATTGGTTTCGATAAATCCACTCTTCAGATCGTCGGTACTTTCAACGCCAATCCCAATGGCAGCGATTCCGGGATTTGGATGGCTGGCGGCGCACCTGCAGCCGATTCCCTCGGCAATCTGTATTTCCTCACCGGTAATGGGACCTTTGATGCAGACTCCGGCGGTTTGGACTACGGTGATAGCACGGTAAAGCTCAGCACTTCCGGCGGCCTGTCGGTTTCCAGTTGGTTTACTCCCGCTGATCAATCGAACTTGGAAGGTGGCGATCAGGATCACGGCTCGGGTGGAGCAGCCATCCTCGTGGACCAGCCGAGTGGCCCTCATCCGCGTCTGGTCATCGGCGGCGGGAAAGAAGGAAATCTCTTCCTGCTCAATCGCGACAGTCTCGGCGGCTATGGCGCCAATTTCAACCCACTGGACTCCAACGCGGTGCAAAAGCTGGCGTTCGGCAACGGCATCTTTGCCACCGCCGCGTTCTGGAATAATGCCCTCTATCTCGCCGGAGCCGGGGGGCGCCTGAAGGCCTTTTCGTTTAGCACCTCAACCGACACGTTTAGCACCAGTTTTACGTCGCAGTCTGCAACCTCTTATGGTTTCCCGGGTTCGACGCCGTCGGTTTCCGCTCTGGGCACCACCAACGGTATCGTCTGGGCATTGGACAACAGCCAATACTGCACCCAGCAATCCCCGGGCTGCAATCCAGCCGTCCTTCACGCTTACGACGCTACCAACCTGGCAACGGAACTCTGGAATAGCTCCCAGGTCGCGGCCGATAAGGCCGGCAATGCCGTGAAGTTTACAGTCCCCACCGTCGCAAACGGCAAAGTGTACGTCGGCACTCGCGGCAGTGATTCCACTAGCGGGGGTGTGGGAGAACTGGACGTCTACGGCCTGAAGCCGAACTAGCCAGGCATGGATTTATTCTTGATTTAGAGTTACGGTCTGATACAATTCTCGACAGGTAATCCTGCGCACCTTCAGCGGTCTTTCGTTTGTCCAGTTCTTTCGTGCCCCCATAACCCATTTAGAATCAATATTTGCGACCCTCCCGTAAGTGTTGAAAATAAAGGGCTTGCAAGTACGCCAAGTTGTTTAGAATCAACACTTACGAAAAACAGGGGGAGGGGTCCGAACCTGGGTGGGTACGTTTCACCACCGCTACATCCCCTCGTAATTGGGGCCCCCGCCGCCCTCTGGCACCACCCAGTTAATAATCTGGTAGGGGTCGGCGATATCGCACGTTTTACAATGCACGCAATTCGCGGCGCTGATCTTCAGCTTCACTCCTCCGCTTGTTTCTTTCACCATCTCGTACACCGCGGCAGGACAAAAATACTGGCACGGGTTGCCATACTCTTCGACGCACTTTGTGGCGCACACATTCAAATCGCTTACCACCAGGTGGCACGGCTGATCTTCTTCGTGCCGGGTTCCGGAATGATAGACGTCCGTCAGCCGGTCGAACGTCAGCTTTCCATCGCCCTTGAATCTTTCCGGGGCGGGACGCCCGTTGATCTTTCTGTACGCTTTATAACCCTCGTGCGCGCGCATCGGATCGATTAATCCGCGGCCGCCGCTGATCTGCTGAAACGCGGTGTGAATGAACCCGCGGAACATCCCATGCTGAAACGACTGGTGAAAATTGCGGACCTGCCACAACTCTTTTTTGATGTAACTCTGCTCGACTTTTTTCGGAAATGCGCTCAGCGTTTTCGCCGATGTATCGCCCGCTTTCAATGCGTCGAAAATCGTTTCTGCTGCCAGCATCCCGCTCTTCATCGCCATGTGGATGCCCTTCAACCGCTGCGAATCCAGAAAGCTCCCCGAATCGCCGATGATGAGCCCGCCATCCACATACGTCCGCGGTATCGCATACCATCCGCCGTACGGCAGAGACTTCGCGCCATAGCGCACCAGTTTTCCTCCCTCGAGGATTTTTTTCACGAACGGATGCGTCTTCCACGTCTGAAACGCTGCGTGCGGATCAAACTGCGGATCGGCATACTCCAGCGCCAGCACCAGCCCGATCGACAGCCGGTTGTTCGACAGCCCGTAAATCCAGCCGCCACCGTACATCTCCGTCGAAACCGGCCACCCCAGTGTGTGCGCCACATAGCCTGGCTCGATGCGTCCCGGCTGCACGTCCCACAACTCCTTGATGCCGATTCCGTAGCTCTGCGGATTGATGTTGTCGAGTTTCTTCTTCTCGACGAGTTTCTTCGTCAGCGATCCGCGCGTGCCCTCCGCCAGCACCGTCACTTTCGCTCGCAGCTCGTATCCCGGAGTGAAGTTGGCCTTCGAATTTCCGTTTTTATCGAGCCCCCTGTCCTCCGTGATGACGCCGCCGATGCCATCACGTTCGTAGATAAGCTCGGCCCCGCCAAATTCCTTGAACACATTGACGCCCGCTGCCTCCACCAGCCCGCCGAGCCACTTCACAACCTTGCTCAGCGAAACAACGTAATTCCCTTTGTTTTGGAAAGGCGGAGGCGTGATGGGAAATCGAAACGAAGAATTCTGCGTGAACAGTAGCGCGGCGGAGTCCGTCACCGGCGTATCCAGCGGCGCGCTCTTCTCAAAGTCCGGCACCAGCTCCGCCAGCGCCTTCGGATTCATGATCGCCCCCGAAAGCTGGTGCGCTCCAACCTCCCGCCCCTTCTCCAGCACGTAAATATTTTCCGCCGAAAGCTCCGGCTTCGCCCCAGACGCATTGTGCTTCTTGATAAGGTTCGCGAGATGCAGCGAACAAGCCAGCCCCGCTGGCCCTGCGCCGACAATGAGCACGTCGGCTTCGAGTTGTTCCCGCTGAATGATCATGAGGTCATTCGATTCTACACATTAGGAAAGCTGGTTAGCGCAGCTTTTGAAACTGTTCCAGCGTAACTCCCAATTGGTGCAAGATCTTAAAGAAAAGTGGCGGCCCGATCTCCCGTCCGCCGTGGATTGGAATAGTCAGTAAACGACCATCAGGGTGTTCCCAATGTTCGTGACCTCCAGAAGTGCGTTTGAGAAGAAAGCCCAGGAATATTGCAACTCTTTAGAAGTCCCGCGCCTTCGCGCTAGGCATTAACGATCTCGGTTGTGTCGGCGGGGAGTGGGACGCCTCTTTCCCTGTAGCTTTCGGCCACCATGTTGAAAACCTGAACAAGCTCCGCCAGGGCTTCTTCTCGTGTGTCCATAAGGGCGTAGCAACTCGGAACGGAGGGAATCTCGGCGACCCAAGAGCCGTCGTCTTGGCGGTAAAGGATGATCTTGTAATCCTCGAATTTCATTATCTTTCCAAGATTATACGCTAATGGGCAACACTGGGGCACTATCATGCCTGGTTTTTTCCAGGGCTTCGGGGAAGGCGGGAAGGGGAAATCAGGATTTCATCACCTTCGATACGGATGTCAATTTCCCGTTGGGATGATACCGGCGTTCTCGAGCATAAGGATCACCGTCCTCTGCGGAGCACGCGTGCGATGCGGAACACCCTTCGGAACGACGGTGCCTTGTCTCGGACCAAGTTCGATCGTTCGGCCTTCGAGATCAATCAGCAGCTTCCCTTCGACGACGTAGAAAAATTCGTCATCGTCGTCATGCTTGTGCCAGTGGTATTCGCCCTGCACCACGCCCAGACGAACCACGGAGCCATTCACCTGGCAGAGAGTCTGGTTGTACCACTTGTACGCACACGCATCGGCGAGCGCTTTTTCGTCGACGAGTTCCAAAGGCTTGTAGAGGACGTTGAGTCTTGTCTCGTACGGAAAGTCTTCCACTTTGCTCATAAATCTCCTCCGCTTCGTGATTCTTGATTATTATTGGCTAGAACCTTGAAGACGAAAGGGCCAATTTGTCGTTTCGCGTGCGGCGGAATCGCCAGGAATGGCGATGGAGTTGTAACGCCCGAGATTTACTTCGCTTTTTCCAGGGCTTCGGTGAGGGCTGGCATGATTTCGAAGATGTCGCCGACAACGCCGTAATCAGCGATTTCGAAAATCGGCGCGTTTGCATCCTTGTTGATTGCAACGATGGTGCGTGCGCCTTTCATGCCGACGACGTGCTGGATCGCGCCGCTGATTCCCAGCGCCAGATACAATTTTGGTGCGACGGTTTGCCCGGAGCTGCCGATCTGCCTTTCCATCGGGAGCCAGCCTTCATCGCAGATGGGCCGCGACGCGGCAATCTCGCCGCCAATCGCTTTCGCAAGGGCTTCCGCCAGCGGAATGTTTTCCGGAGCCTTGATGCCGCGGCCGATGGCAACGATCAGCGGCGCCTGCGTCAAATCCACCGCCGATTTTGCTTCCTTGAAGAGATCGAGCGGCTTGGTGCGAATCTGCTCGGCGCTGAGCGATACGCTCAGCGCATTCACCGGCGCTTTTCCCGAAGGATGCGCCGCCAGCAAATCCGCGCGAAATGCACCCGACTGGAACGAAGCAAACCACGGCGCTGCTCCCGCAAACGTGACGTCGGCCGCGGTCTTGCCTTGAAACATCTGCCGAACGAAAACGAGTTTGCCGCCTTCATTGCGATATCCGATGCAATCGCCAATCATTCCTTTGCCGAGCATGGCCGCAAGTTTCGGCGCGAAGTCGCGCACCTGATACGTATGAGGAAACAAAACCAGTTCCGGTTTCGCCGACTCAATCACTTGCTTCAGCGCGACGCAAAATCCATCCGCGGTGTAAGCTTCGAGCAGGTCGTGCTCGACTTTCAAGACTTCGGCAACATTTTTGGCCGCAAGCTCGTCCGTGAACGCCGCGACGCCTTTGCCAATCACCAGCGCGCTCACCGCGCTCGACGTGTCTTTCGCAATCTGCTGCGCCGCCGCCAATGTTTCAAAACTCGCGTTGTTCCACTTCCCCTGCCGCTGCTCGGTGATCACCAGTATTTTCATGGTCAGATCACCCGCGCTTCGAACTTCAGCTTTTCGACCAGCTTCGTCGCCACTTCTTTCGGCGTGCCGGTCAAGAATTCGGTCTTCTTGGTTTTCGTCGGAACGTAAATCTTTTCAATCTTCTGCGTCGTTTCCGCGGAGACGCCCAGCGACTCGCGCGTCATCACGGCAATCTCTTTTTTCTTCGCCGCCATGATGCCTTTCAGCGTGGCGTAGCGCACTTTGTTGATGCCGGATTGAATCGAGAGCACCGCCGGCAGCGGGCACTCGATGTGCTGAAACCAGCCGGCCTCGAGTTCTCTCTTCAATTTCATTTTTCCGCCGTCCACTTCAATCTGCATGATGATCGTCGCATGCGGCAAATCCAGCAGCCCGGCCAGCAGCACGCCGGTCTGCCCGAATCCGTGGTCGTCGCTCTGCAATCCGGTCAGCACCAGGTCCGCTTTTTCTTTTTGAATTGCGGCCGCCAGCGTTTTCGCGGAGCCCAGCGGATCGAGCTGCGCGAAATTGTCATCCACAATATGAATTCCGCGGTCCGCGCCCTTCGCCAGCGCTTCCTTAATCGTCTGCTTCACGCGCTCCGGTCCCAGCGAAAGCGCAATCACTTCGCCGCCATGCTTTTCCTTCAGCCGCAGCGCTTCTTCCAGTGCGTAGCTGTCCGGCTCGTTCATCTCGAAGCCGATGTCCGATTCCTTGATCCAGTTTCCGGCAATCGCCAGCGGCGCGTCTTTCGCCGGAACCTGCTTGATGCACACGATAATCTTCACGGAATTTTTCCTTCTCTAAATCCAGAACCGAATTGCGGCAGGCGCGAAAGGGGATGCTACTTGCCGGACCAGCGCTTGAAAATCAGCGCGGCATTCGTGCCGCCAAACCCAAATGAATTCGAAAGCGCATATTCCACCGACGCTTTGCGCGCGTGATTCGGCACATAATCCAGATCGCACTCCGGATCCGGAGTTTCCTGGTTGATCGTCGGCGGCAGAATCTGATCGCGCAGCGCCAGCACGCTGATGCCTGCTTCCAATCCGCCTGCGCCGCCCAGCAAATGTCCGGTCATCGATTTCGTCGAGCTGATGGGCACCTGCTTCGCGCGTTCACCGAAAACGCGTTTGAGCGCGCGCGTCTCGATGGCGTCGCCAATCGGCGTGGAAGTGCCATGCGCGTTCACGTAACCGATGTCATCGGGCGTCAGCTTGGCGTCTTTGATCGCCGCGCGCATCACGCGAAACGCGCCGTCGCCATCTTCCGCGGGCTGCGTGATGTGATACGCGTCGCCAGACATTCCGTAGCCGACAATTTCCGCCAGAATCGGAGCGTTCCGTTTCTGCGCGTGCTCCAGAGATTCGAGGATCAGGATTCCTGCACCCTCGCCGACCACAAAGCCATCGCGTCCGGCATCCCACGGCCTGCTTGCACGCGCCGGATCGTCGTTGCGCAGCGAAAGCGCCTTCATGGCCGCGAATCCACCGATACCCATCGGCGTAATCGTCGCTTCCGTCCCGCCGCAAATCATCATCTCCGCGGCGCCGCGCTCGATAATTTTGAACGAATCGCCAATGGCATGCGCCGAAGCGGAGCACGCCGTAGCCGTCGCGGAATTCGGCCCGCGCGCGCCGTAACGAATCGAAATGTGCCCCGAAGCAAGATTCACAATCGCGGAAGGAATAAAGAAAGGAGAAATCCTGCTTGGCCCGCCATCCACCAGTTTCCGGTGTTCGCGCTCGATGATGTCGAACCCTCCGATGCCGGAGGAAACGTAAACGCCGACTTCATCCAGGTCCGAAACTTCCGGCTTCCAGTTCGCGGACTTCACCGCAAAATCCGCGCCGGCCAGCGCCACCTGGATAAAGCGGCCCATTTTTTTCAATTCTTTTTTCTCGATCCACTGGAAGGGATCGAAGTTCTTGATCTCACCGGCGATTTTGCAATCAAATCCAGTGGTGTCGAATTGCGTGATGGTCCCCACGCCGCTCTGCCCGGCAACGAGGTTTTTCCAGCTTTCCTCGGTACCGATGCCCAGTGCGCAGACCAGTCCAACACCCGTAACCACTACGCGGCGAGTCAACTTTTCACTGCTCCCTGATGAGGTGTGAATATCGTGGCTTACTTACCCTTGGAGTGCTTGTCGATATATTCGACAGCGTCTTTTACGGTAGTCATTTTCTCGGCGTCTTCGTCCGGCACTTCAATGCCAAATGCTTCCTCGAACGCCATCACCAATTCTACCTGGTCCAGCGAGTCCGCCCCCAGGTCGTCCACAAAGGACGCCGTGGGCGTCACCTCCGCTTCGTCTACGCCGAGCTGCTCGACGATAATCTGCTTAACGCGTTCTTCCACGCTCGCCATTCCAGTATCCTCCGCGATTTGCTATCGCTTGATTTGCCCCGTTCGCTGGTGCTGCTCGGGTGCGTCAAAACTCGTTCGGTACAGCCTGCCCAATCCGATTCGCCACCGCCCACGGCGGTTGCGGCCCCACTACCCTAAAATTGCGCTCCGGGATAACCTGCCCATTCTAGTTACCCCGCCCCGCAAGGTCAACTTTGTAGGCTGTCGTCATTGGCATATTTCGGCAGTCCGCAGTGCGCGCAGCGCCGAGCAAAAGCCATGCCCTTGTGATGCCACCACTTGGAGCTAAACTGCTTCCCGCAGCGGGGGCAGGGGCAATACTGGGTTTGGTAGGACGTGACAATCGTCCCAAGAAACCAAGACAGAACCAAGACTCCTTGTACGACCGAAAGGGCACTTTCGTTGTGGGCGAACCAAGAAATTCCCCAAATCAACAGCGTTGCCGGGAAGATGGAGAGAGCAACAACGATGAATCGATTTCGTCGCCTCCTGTACCTCTCCCAAGCTTGGCTGTATTCGGCCACGCTATTCTCGCATCAAATATAAAACAATTCATGCAAGGTACATGCCGCCATTCACGTCGAGGACGTGGCCGGTGATGTAGCAGGCCTCATCGCTGGCCAGAAAAACTATCGCTGAGGCCACGTCACGCGCTGAGCCCATTCGCCCTAACGGGATGCGCGTCTTCAATTCTTCTTTCACTTTGTCGCCAAGAACGTCAGTCATCGGTGTCTCGATGAAGCCAGGCGCGACGGCGTTTACCGTGATGTTGCGCGAAGAAATTTCGATGGCGATCGCCTTCGTCAAGCCGATCAATCCAGCTTTCGCGGCGACGTAATTTGCCTGGCCGGCGTTTCCCATTTGCGCGACGACAGAAGCAATATTGATGATGCGGCCGGCCCGCGCCTTCATCATCGTGGGCAAGGCTTGCTGGATGCACAGGTGGGCGCCGGTCAGGTTCGTTCGAATGACCGCTTCCCAGTCGTCCTGCTTCATGCGCATCGCCAGGCCGTCGCGCGTGATCGCGGCGTTGTTCACCAGAATATCCAGCCGGCCAAACTTTTCCAGGACCTGTTTGAACCCTGCCTTCACCTGTTCGGCTTCGGCCACGTCCATCTTTATGGCAAACGCTTCGCCGCCGGCCGCGGCAATTTCGTCGACCAGCGAGGCGAGTTTTTCTTCATTTCGCCCGGCAACAGCGACCTTCGCGCCGGCTTGCGCCAGCGTCAACGCCGTCTCGCGCCCAATTCCCTGCGACGCTCCGGTTACCAACGCGACTTTCTCTCTTAGGCTAAACATTTCTCTATGGCACAGGCTTCAGCCTTTGCGGCTTTCCTCTCGGCGAAATTCTGAAGAACTCAGGCTAAAAGCCTGTGCTACTAGGCTGCGTCCGACCTCGCCCCTGCAATTTTCTCGGCGGTCATCGCCAGGCTCTTTTCGTCCTCGACGTTCAGCGCCGCTACGGAGCGCTCGATCTGGCGCAACAGTCCCGTCAGTACACGTCCCGGCCCGACTTCGACGAAGGTGTTCACGCCTTCGTCAATCAGCAAGCGCACGGATTCTTCCCAACGCACCGGCATAGTCACCTGGCGGATGAGCGCCTCGCGCGCTTCCTCGCCGGTCTCTATCGTGTCCGCATCCACGTTGGTCACCAGCGGCACGCGCAAGTTCGAAAACTCGGTATTCCTCAAATCTTTTTCCAGTTTTTCCTGCGCGGGCATCATGAGCGCCGAATGAAACGGCGCGGACACGGCCAAAATCACCGCGCGCTTGGCTCCCGCCTGCGAAGCGAGCTCCACGGCGCGCTTCACGGCGCCGGCGTGCCCGGAAATCACGGTCTGGTCCGGCGAATTCAAATTCGCCGCCGAGCAGACTTCGCCATCGGCCGCGCGCTTGCACGAATCCGCCACCACCGCGTGAGACAAACCCATAATCGCGGCCATCGCGCCGACACCCGCGGGAACGGCTTCCTGCATATACGTGCCGCGCTTTCGAACGAGTTGAACCGCGTCGGCAAACTTCAACGCGCCCGCCGCCACTAGCGCCGAATACTCTCCCAGGCTGTGGCCCGCCACAAAGTCCGGGGTTAAACCTTTTTCCGCCAGCACGCGATGCACGGCCACGGAGCATGTCAAAATCGCCGGCTGCGTGTTCGCCGTTAACTTCAGTTCTTCTTCCGTGCCCTCAAAGCACATCTTCGAGATGGAAAAACCCAGCGCCTTGTCCGCTTCGTCAAAAACCGCGCGCGCCGCCGGATATTTCTCCGCCAGCTCTTTTCCCATACCCGGGTATTGCGAAGCCTGTCCCGGAAACATGAATGCGACTTTGCCCATCGTTTCTTCCTCACTTGCGCCATTACACGGCGACCGCGGCGGAGAGCTCCTGTTCGATCTTCTCGTTCATGCGCGCGCGGGCGAGTCCCGCGGCCACGCGAATAGCATTTTTCACGGCGTTGGCATTCGAACGGCCATGCCCGATCACGCAAACACCGCGGACACCCAGCAGCGGCGCGCCGCCATACTCCGTGTAGTCGATGGTCTTGCTCAAGGCCTTGAAGGCGCCTTTCGAAAGCATCCCGCCCACCTGCGAAACCAGCGAGCTGTTGATGGACTTCCGCAGCAGGCCGAAAATCTGAAACGCCAGGCCTTCGCAAATCTTCAAAGCGATGTTGCCAACAAACCCATCGCTGACGATCACGTCCACGTTGCCGGAAAAGAGATCGCCGCCCTCGACGTTGCCGACGAAATGCACGGGACTTTTCTTCAGCCGAGTATAAACCTCGCGAGTCAGCTCGTTGCCCTTAATCTCTTCTTCCCCGACCGAGAGCAATCCTACGCGCGGCCGTTTGTTGCCAAACGTCGCGCGGTAATACACTTCGCCCATCACCGCGAACTGCACCAGGTGCTCCGGCTTCGAATCCACGTTTGCGCCCACATCCAGTAGTACGGAAACGCCGCCCTTGGCATTCGGGAAAGGAGCGGCCAGCGCCACACGATCCACGGATTCCAGCGTTCCGAGCAAGAATTTCGCCACGGTCATGACCGCGCCGGTATTCCCCGCGCTGACCATTCCATCGGCCTTGGCCTCGCGCACAAGACGCGCCGCCACGTGCACGGAGCTGTCCTTCTTCCGGCGAAATGCCTGTGCCGGATGATCCTCCATGGTGATCACTTCGCTTGCCGGCACGATCTCAATAGGCAGGCTCGGAGAAGCATGCCTCGCTAGCTCGGGGCGCACCACGTTCGGCTGGCCCACCAGCAAGATACGTACGCCGAATTCCCGCGCGGCCAGCACACTGCCTTCGACCTCGGGGCGGGGCGCGTGGTCTCCGCCCATGGCGTCAACGGCGATCGTGATCATGGAATGATTGTCCGCAGGCTAAGACAGAAAAATTTTATGCCGACGCTTTCACGGCCTTGCCCTTGTAATAACCGCAATGCGGGCAAGCCTGGTGAGGCTGCTTCATTTCGTGGCAATTCGGACACTTCCCCAGCGCGGGCTTCGACAAAAAGTCATTTGCCCGCCTTGTGCTGGTGCGTCGTTTCGAATGCCGTCGTTTTGGGTTAGGCATAGCACTACTCCTCGTTCCCGCCGCGTCGGCCGCACTTGCGGCCGCACGTACAGATTGGCGTGGATGAAATCGGGCTTCACAGCCCTGGAAAGCTATTGTTTTTTCAGCCAGTCTTGCTTGAAGCGCGCGAGAGGGGCCATTCGTGGGTCCGTCGCGTGGGTCTCACACCGGCACTCTTCGTGGTTCAGGTTCGCGCCGCAGTTCGGGCACAGCCCCCGGCAGTCGCTCTGGCAGATTACCTTCAATGGGAGTGCCAAAAGCACCTGCTCCTTGATGACGTCCGCCAGGAAGAGTCCTTCTCCTTTGTAGAATCCAATCTCGGTGTCGTCGTCTTTCAGCTGGTCGACGGTAGGCTTCTCATCCTTTGGCAGCGGCGCGTAGAACAGGTCGAACGACCGGCTCACGTCTTCCACCACCGGCTCGAGGCACCGCGCGCATACTAACTCGATCTTCGTTTCGAGGTTGCCCTCAATGCGAATCTGCGATTCCAGCAATTCGGCCGTGGCTGTCACTTCCAGCGGCTCAATCTGCTTGATCTCCGCCGAATGAAAATCGATGCTGCCCGGCGCGTAGGTCTTCCGGATGCGCAGCTTGCGGACGGCTAATTCCTTGACGTCAAGGAACATCTCTTCAGCGCCTCCGGCGCGTACGCTCATGCTTTACCATTATTGAGTCGGCACACCGCCAAGTCAAGGAATCGCGCCTGGCGCCTGCGCGATTTTGCACCCTGTTGGTCACGGGCTCGCTCTAGTACTCGTCCAGGCCGCACAACCGCAGCCTCCTGCAAATGCCGGCAATTTGAATCTGTTGATCGGGTCCCTATGGAGTTGACTGTAATTGTTTCAGCATCGCTTGCGCCGTCCGCGTCATGTCCGAGGCAGGCTGCTGCTCGAGGAAAGCCTGGAACGCAGCGATGGCCTCCGGCTTTCTGCCCAAAGCTGCCAGGCATTTCCCCAGCAGGAAACTTGTGCCGCTGGCTTCGTCCTTGCCGATCGTCAGGGCCTTCTGGGCGTGCTCGCGGCCCCTTTCGTAATCCGCCTGCTTGTAATAGGAGGATCCAAGCACCGCTTCGGCACGCCAGGAATCCGGTTCCAGCGTCAGAGCTTGCTCCAGCACGTTCGTTGCACGGGGATAATCCTTTTGCGTGTAATAGATTTCGCCGAGCGCCAGCAGCGCCTGGCCATTCCCATGATCCATGGAGATGGACTTCTGAAGGCGATCGACCGCGGCGCTGAGATTCCCCAGGTAGTAGTAAAGCAGACCGGTGTAGTAATTCACTTCCGGCGACGTGGGGGCAAGATGCAGCGCTTTTTCCAGATGCGCCTTGGCTTCGTCAAATTGTTTCAGGCTAAGGGCATGCTTGCCCTGATCCAGTTCGGCACGGGCTTTGGGGGCGAGGATGGAACTTCCCTTCGCTTTGCTAGGCTGATTGTCCGGTTCCAGCGTCACATCGTATTGAGGATTATCTGTTTCGTTGGTGATGGAAATGATTCGCTGCGCCGTCTTGTAACCGGGGGCGTTGACTTCCGCGGTGTACATGCCGGGCCCCGGGACGATAAAGGTCCATTGATCGCCCTTGTTTCTGGGTACCCCCGTATACTGGGTTCCATCCTGCGCCTCGCCATAGAGCTGCACATTTGGCGTAATTCCCGTCGAGGCTCCCGCCGTGTCGCGCACGACGATGGTTACCTGGAGCGGTTGCCTCGCCGCGTTCGTCTGCCCGTTTGAATTGTTTTTCTGAGCCGCATGAGAGAGCGGGGGGATGCCCATAAACAATCCCCAAGCCAATAGTGAGAATGCTAAAACCGTTCGGGTCAGCATAGCCAAGAATCCCAGTGATGCTACTGCTGAAACTGTCTCGCTATGCGGCTTTCTCGTCAATCCAAATTTCTTGCGGGGTGGCCACCTCCATGTTCGCCCGCTAGCCTCCTCCCGCGCCGCGCCAGCCGCCACCAGTTCTTCCGAACAGGTGCAGAGTCCTAAGCCGCTGGGGCGGGCCGGGGTGCCGCTCGATAAGAACGAAGGCGTTGTCAAGAGACACTTCTTCCCGGCCATGCTTTGCAGCACCGTTTGGATCTCAGAGAGGTGGAGGACCGAAGCTCTGAAACTCTCACGGTGAATCAGCTTTCAGCGGCCCGCATCCGAAGATCGTTCCGCCAACCATCGATACAGTCACTTACTGCGGCCATGATTCTTCTATCCGAATCCCGGTGTGAACCGGGACGAGAGCGCCCAATCAACCCTTCGGACCAGCGGCACCCGCGGGCTGCCCTCGACACGAACGACCCCTGGATACCCGGTATTAGTGCGCAGCATCCAGTAGAGTCGAATCGCCAATTTCCTTGCCGCCGCCACCTTCGCCACTCCTTTCGCTTTCCGGTGGCAGCGATGCAAATATTCCGAACGCATGCCGGGATCGCAACGCACCGCAACCTGCGCCGCTTCCACTAACGGCATCCTCATAAACCGATTCCCCTGCTTGCTGATCGATCCGAACCGCTGATGCCCGCCTGAACTGTACTCCCGCGGAATCAGCCCGAGATAACTCGCTACCTGCTTCCCGCGCTGAAAACGATTCACGTCTCCCATGGTCAGCACGAACGCCATGGAAGTGATCGGTCCCACGCCTGGCTGGGTCATCAGCAGCCGCGCCTTTTCATTCTTCTCGGCAACTTCCACCACGGCTTGGTCGAGCAGGCCAATCTGCGTACTCAGCATCTCTCTTACCTTGATCAGGTCTTCTCTTCGTCGGCTTGCCCATGGCTTCAGCGGTAACTCGCGGAGCACCTTCTCGCCCGCTTTGCTCCACAACCTCCGCTTCTTGGTGATGCCCTGATTCATCGCCAGGTGCTGCAGCTCGTTTTTCACCTGTGCGCGTATTCGCACCAGCTTGTAGCGATGAATCAAAAGCTGCCGCAAATCCTTTTCTTCACCTGACGGTGTCCAGATCCGCGGAAACCGCCCTTCCAGCAGCAACTTCAAAATCAGCGCGGCGTCGCGCCGGTCATGCTTCTGCTGCCTCGAGTCACTCGCGCGAATCCTCGCCGCGTCGCCGATCCAAACATCGTGTCCTGCCGTCGTGGACATCTCCACAAACCACTGGCAGTTCCCGGTCGACTCCATCCCGATCAAAGCAGGCGCAGACAATCCGCGGTAAAACTTCTCCGCTTCCCCA
>Ga0210403_10000056_pt1 | contig 124106 bp, 117 predicted proteins | sample IncBWC19MmetaG_FD_150863 | JGI IMG/M metagenome (GOLD analysis project Ga0210403, IMG submission 150863) | Forest soil microbial communities from Barre Woods Harvard Forest LTER site, Petersham, Massachusetts, United States - Inc-BW-C-19-M | ecosystem: Environmental > Terrestrial > Soil >... | reverse complement strand
GCATCGCACCGTGGTCAGTCGGTTACGATTCTTGCAAAAATCACCGGATCGCGTCCGCAGTTTCTTCCAGATGCCCGAGACACGCTACGCCGCATAGATGTGTAGTAATCAACGTACTGCTTAGTAATGTCGCCCAGCGGAGTTCGTGTGATGTGTCGTTCCGTCGCTTCTCTCCCAATCGGATTCCGTCACAAGTCCTAGCGGCCGTCGCTTCCCGTCAAGCCCAGCCCGCACCAAGGACCGTGTCGGGCTTGACGGCGTCGCTCTTGGACGGCCGCTCAAAGCCGCGACGCTCCGATTGGGAGCGATTCGACTTAAAAGGAACGACCATGAAACTTCTCACTGATGCTCAGACCGCCGAACTCCTGGCCAACGGAGCCGTTTCTGCTCGAGGCAAAGATCACGATCCGAAACCCGTCGTGAAACTCTTCACTCCGATCTCGAACGCCACGTGGCTCCTGACGGAACTCGACCCAGCCGATCCGGACGTAGCTTTCGGTCTCTGTGACCTCGGGCTCGGCTGTCCCGAACTAGGCTATGTACGGATCTCGGAGCTGCAGAGTGTGCGCGGTCGGTTGGGTCCTCTGGTGGAGCGCGATCTGCACTTCACCGCCGACCGCACCCTCAGTGAGTATGCGGCGGCCGCGCGTAGCGCCGGCGGAATCAGCGCATAGCCGGTAAAAAAGCCGCGTCGCTTTTAAGGCGACGCGGCTCTCCGGCTCGGCGGATTTGCACAGATGTGCAAATCCGTAAGGTGGACGCCGCTTCATTTTCATCCCGCGCCCGATCATTGGGTGTTCAACGCGTGGATCTTGAGCGCCAATCTGCATGTAACCGCCAGATTCTTGTCAGCGTCTTGCCAGAAAGGCCGTTCACACTTTCTACAGGATCAATGTCAGCGGTGGTACGCAAGGAGGCGTCCCATGATGAAGGGGCTTTCGGCGTGGCAGAACCGAGAAGCCTTTAAGTACACGGAGCAGCTCGATGGGCCGCTGCTTGCCTGGGAGTACCTGAGAAGAAACAAAGCCTACTGCACTGCTTGGAATGAGCGGCATCCGGCGGAATTGGAAACCGCGGCGCGTGATTGGGGATTGCTTCGGCTAGTCGATCCGATGGTTGACGCGCGCACCGCGATTCCAATCTGGCAGCCGGATCCGCCATCCACCCTGCGTTTTGTTCGCGCATCGTCCGCACAGGTGGGGCTCAAGCTTTACGATCTCCAGATAGAAAGAACGCCGTACATGGTTCGTGATGATGAGGGAACCTACGGCATTGCTTCGATGAAGTCGAATTCCTGGCGAGTCCATGTTGCCGATGGTCTCGCTGAAGACGATCGGATTGCGATCGCGATCCCGGTGGACGAATTCGCGCGCCGCAGAGTGGCGGCCGCGGATCGGTTCATTGTCGATCTCCAAGATAAGTCCGCTGGGTCGCACAGCCGCCTCTCTGCGACGGACCGAGCTGATCGATTCCATTGTTCTGTTTTGCAGGCGATCGATGGCGCAGCCGCCGGCGCTACGCACCGACAGATCGCCGTGGCCATCTACGGTCAACGCCGCGTCAGCGCATCGTGGACTCCTGACGGCGACCTGCGCGCTCGCATTCGATATTTCCTGAAGCGCGGGACCGCCTTGGTCAACGGCGATTATCGGGCACTGATCTATCGTTGAGGGCCGTTGCGGACAGGGAGAAAACGCCACCCCTCCCGAATCTCCCTATCGGGAGTTCCTTACTCCGACAACACTGTCTCGCGTACCCGGCAATCGGATGCCAACCCTCACGGTGCTACGGAGACTGCTCGAATGACCGAGATGACCAAGCGACGATCGGAGATCGGACAATCGCAATCACGTCACCGTCTTGGCGTGCCGCCCTCCGCGGACAATCAACCCCAGGAATCAACGGTGCCGCGCGAGCGCGTATTCCTCAACAACGACGAGGCAGCGCAGTTTCTGAACCTCTCGCCCCGCACGCTGGAGAAGCAGCGGGTTATTGGCGGCGGGCCGCGATTTCGAAAGTTCGGGCGGCGGGTCTTATATGCCGTAACCGATCTTAAGGTCTGGGCCAACGAGAGGACCTGCGAGACTACGTCGGATCCCCAATACACGGCATTGCGCTGAGGCGTAAAACCGGCCATGCGTAGATCCGTACCATCGACACAGCGGATATCCGGGAGTCCGGTTAGGCGGGAGAGCGACTCTCTGGCTCGGCGGCTCGCCGTAGATCCTCAAAGGCGCCTCGGCGTAGATGCGCCGATGCGTAAAGCCGACTTGTCGGAGCGAATCGCGCTCAACGCATTTCATGCCTTGCCGGGTCCCTTCGCTGTTCGAGACTCCCAGGATCTAATGGCCTATCCATTTTTCTCACTCGCCAAGTCCAAGCGAGTGGCCCCAATACATTTTCACGCAGGCACCCTCACGATCGAGGTGGAAGCCACGAGTCAGTTTGGAATGGCGACGATCTGGGATGCCGATGTGTTGATTTGGGCTGCCTCGCAACTTGTCGAGGCGCGAGATCGAGGACTGCCAACCTCGCGCCTGATGGTGATGACTCCGTACGAAATTTTGACGTTTGGTCGCCGTGGGACCTCCGTGCGCGCTTATCACCGGCTCAAGGCCGCCCTGGATCGGTTGCAGTCCACGACCATTGCAACCTCAATCCGTCAGCCGACGGAACGCCGGCTGCACCGGTTCTCGTGGATCAACGAATGGACGGAACGCGCCGACGCCGACGGTCGGCCCCTCGGGATCGAGCTGGTCCTCCCGGATTGGTTCTACCGCGGGTTGCTGGAGGATCGCTTATTCCTGACGATCGACTCGGCGTACTTTGAACTCACAGGCGGGATCGAGCGTTGGCTATACCGGCTAGTGAGAAAGCACGCCGGCCGGCAGTCGGCAGGGTGGCGTTTTGACTTGCGGTACCTACACGCCAAGTCGGGGAGTCTCGCCAGCTACCGCAATTTCGCGATCGACATACGGGCCATCGCCGCACGCCAGGCAATACCGGGTTACCAGCTCACGGTCGCGCGGCGTGGCTCCAAGGAAGAACTGCGATTCCGGCCCATGCCACGCCGAGGGGTGGCCGATCTTATCTCGCGACTAGCAGCGAAGTTGCGGGCAGGGGATAAGCGGTGAAGAGCCTCGTGCTATCAGGTGCACTCACTATCGTGCTATCAGGTGCACGATCCTCGTGCTATCGGGAGCAGGGCAGAGAGCTATCTCCTTGTTCCAGCATCGATTTCGCCAACCGTAACTCTTCTAACCAGAAATACTTCGTATTTCTTCTAACACAGCGCAAATCCGGCGCCCTGTGCATAACTTCAATCGGTCGATGAGGAGGGATCCATGATCATTGCGTTCGTCAATCAGAAGGGCGGCGTCGGTAAGACAACGCTCGCTTTACACATCGCCAGCGAACTCGCGAAGGGTGGCAAGCGTGTAACCCTAATCGATGCGGACCCCCAAGGATCGGCACTCGACTGGTCGCAGCTGCGGCATCACTGCGATTACCCGAGACGCTTCTCCGTGATCGGGTTGCCGAGGGAGACCTTGCACCTCGAAGTGCCCGACATCGCTCGATCCAATGACCATGTGGTCATCGACGGGCCGCCACGGGTCACGGCATTGACTCGCTCCGCCATTCTCGCCTCCGATCTGGTCATGATCCCGGTTCAACCGAGCGCCTTCGATGTGTGGGCGAGCGGGGAAATCGTCGATGTCGTGAAGGAGGCGCGGATGTTCAAGCCGACGATTCGGGCCGCGTTCATTGCAAATCGTGTGGTAGTGGGAACGATCATCGGGAAAGCACTCAGGGCGCCGCTCAAGACCCTCGATATCGCCACACTCGACACCGAGGTGTGCCAACGGGTGGTATTCGCGGAGTGTTCGAGCTCCGGCCGGTTAGCGTATGAACTGGACAAGAACAGTCTGGCTGCCCAGGAGATAGCCCTGTTGGCGGAGGACATTCGGGGGCTCGTGCCGTGAGCGGCAAACAATTGTCGATGGGCAGTAGACCTGTACGCGATTCGGTCGCGGAGTCGTGGGTAAAAGGCGGCGGAGACCAAGTCGCTTCCGCCAATCGATTGACTGCAAGACTCACCATCGACGTGACGCCGGCGTTACGGGGGCGGATCAAGATCCTGGCGTTTGAGCGTGGTACGACGGTGGCCGTCATGCTCCGGGAACTGCTCGAGCGAGAATTCGCGAGCCCGTCGGAGCCGTCGGCATGATTTCGCTCAATCACCGGCAAATCGGCGCGATCGGGGCGATGGTATTCGCGGTTGGCTTGATTGTCGTTGCGTTGATGTATCGACCGTCGCCCAAGATCATCTACAACCCGAGCTCGAGCGCGCCTCGGGGATGGTACATGGTCAAATCGCCGGCCGTATTGAGCCGCGGCGACTTTGCGCTCGTCAAGCTTCCGGCGCCGATTGCGCGTTTCGCCGATCAACGCGGGTACTTGCCAAGGACGGTTCCCCTGCTCAAGCGCGTCGGTGCCATCGCGGGCGATCGAGTGTGCGAGCGGCGAGGTCTCGTGTATATCAACGATATACCGATCGCTCCGTCACTGGAGCGGGATGGAGCAGGGCGATCACTCGTTAGCTGGAGCGATTGCCGCCGACTGAAGGTAGTTGAATTGTTCCTCCTCGGAACAAGCAGCGCTGCATCGTTCGACAGCCGCTACTACGGTCCGGTCACAGTCAAATCCGTCATAGGCGTTGCCGTTCCTGTGTGGACTTGGTGACGAAAATGACATGAGGAACGATCGCAGACTCACGGGAAATTGTGCAGAACATCGCAGCCCCGAGAAGCGGGCGAGGGAGGATTTAGTCCCGCGCGAAGCAGGGCAAGATAAAAGGACGCGGCACGGTGGCCGCGTCAAGTCGATGTCTGCACAAGGGTTTCTCCCACACGCATTTTTTCGCGTGTGTGTGAGGGCTAGTCGTAGCCTCTTGATTCTCCAAAGGATACGGCGGCACGGGTACGCCAGAGTGCGCCGCTGTACGGCAACCCGGGTTCCACCTCGTGGCTGACGACGATCGGTTCCGCCCGCGAGCGGGGCGACCGCGCGCGAAGGGTGGCGAGCGGATCCCGCGGTTCACTGCGACGGTCTTGCGGGCCGTGTCCCGCGCGGGGCCCAGTGGGCAGGCTGGAGGCGGCTTAAGTCGCAGCCGACGCACCTTGCGCATGGGTCGAGGCCAAGTCGCCGCCAAGGTGGCAGGCCAAGGGCTGGGTCCGAAATCCCGCCGCGTCGTGATCAAGGCACGGCTCGTAAACCTGAAGCAGGCCGGACCGAGATCGACCTCGACCCACCTTCGTTACCTCGAGCGGGAAGGCGTCACTCGCGAGGGGGCGCCGGGGCAGGCCTACAGCACGATGGACGACGCGGCCGATACGCGTGAGTTCGAGGAGCGCGGCCGAAAAGATCGTCACCAATTCCGCTTCATTGTCTCGCCGGAAGATGGCGAAGACATCGGCGAGTTACGCACATTCATCCGCCAATTGATGGAGCAAATGGAGCGGGATTTGGGGACCAAGCTCGAATGGGTTGCCGTGGATCACTGGGATACGGATGACCCGCACACCCATATCGTTTTACGCGGGAAAGACGACGCCGGTAAAGACCTCATCATTGCCCCGGACTACATCTCACGTGGCATGCAGGCGCGCGCTCGAGAGCTCGCGACTGAGTGGTTGGGTGTTCGAACGGAACTGGAAATCCGGCAGAGCCTGACTCACGAGGTGACCCAGGAGCGGTGGACATCGCTCGACATCCAAATCGCGCGGAAAGTAGATCTGGGTAGAATCAACCTTGCGACCATGCTCAAGCGCGAGGGCTACGACCGCAACCTTCTCGTAGGGAGGCTTAGGCATTTGGCTGCCATAGGACTGGCCGAACGGGTCTCAGCCGATTCATGGACTGTCGCGCCGAATGCCGAGCACACCCTACGGACCTTGGGGGAACGAGGCGATATCATTCGCATCATGCAGCGCGCGCTCGGCCAGACGGCGCGCGAGCTCGTGATCTTCGATCCCAAGCGATCCAAACCGGTAATCGGTCGGATCACTGACAAGGGGCTGACTGACGAGCTATCGGATCAAAGTTACGTGATCATCGACGGAATCGACGGTCGCGCGCACTACGCGCGGCTGGCAGCGAACGTCGATATCTCGGACCTACCGGTGGGCGGGGTAGCAGAGCTGCGAGGCGTGACGGAACCACGCCGAGTCGACAAGTCGATTGCAGACATGGCGATCGATGGTATCTACCGCACCGAAACAGCGCGACAACGATTGTTGGATGCGTCACCGGCGGTGCGTAATCCCGCATCGATCATTGACGCACAGGTTCGCAGACTCGAGGTGCTTCGCCGTGGCAATATCGTGGAGCGTCTGGGCGACGGTGTGTGGCGCGTGCCGCAAGATCTCCCGGAGACGGCAATGCGCCACGACCAAAGCCGGGTCGCTGGGGCGCAGCTTGTCGTCCGATCACATCTCCCTGTCGAGCGACAAGTTCGTGCGGTTGGCGCCACCTGGCTGGACGAGCAGCTCACCCGGGATTCTGCGCCGCAATTGTCGGTCGGTTTTGGCGCGACGGTGCAGCGTGCACTCGACGATCGAAAATCGTTTCTCGTGGAACAAGACCTCGCCGAGCGACGCGGTCAGCACATCGTCCTTGTTAGAAACCTGCTCTCCACGCTTCGCACCAAGGAACTGGAATCCACCGCCCGCCGTATTGAATCTGACACAGGGCTCGTCTATCGGCCAACTCCCGATGGCGACCGGGTCTCCGGTACCTATCGACGTTCATTGCTGCTCGCCAGCGGGCGATTCGCGATGATAGACGACGGCATGGGCTTCTCGCTCGTGCCGTGGCGGCCAGTGATCGAGGCCCGACTGGGTCAATCCGTATCTGCGCTGGTTCGGGGCTCGACGGTTTCCTGGGACATTGGTCGCGGGACGTCACGGTAGTTCGCTCAAGTGATGTTCTCCGAGCCGCATCAATTGTACTAAAACGGTTGAGTGACCCAGTCGATCGAGCGTAGTATGCCGTCGCAACAACCCTGCGGGAGGGCGGATGGCCAAGGACTCTCGAATCGAATGGACTCACCACACATTCAACCCCTGGTGGGGCTGCGCTAAGGTTTCCCCGGCTTGTCGGCACTGTTACGCGGAATCATGGGCACGCCGCTTCGGGATGGGGCTGTGGGGTAGATCAGCAGCACGTCGTCCAGTCAGTGACGACTACTGGCGACAACCGATCAAGTGGAACAAAGAGGCAGTGCACAGCGGCGAGCGCCGCCGGGTGTTTTGCGCGTCGATGGCCGATCTTTTCGAAGGTAGGCCGGAACTTCAAGCATGGCGCTCAAAACTGTGGCCTCTGATAGAGGAAACGCCATTCCTGGATTGGCTGCTTCTGACTAAGCGGCCACAAAACGTGCAACGCATGGTGCCATGGGCAGAAAACTGGCCCACCAACGTCTGGCTGGGCACAACCGCAGAAAATCAGAAATACGCTGACTTGCGCATACCACGCCTGCTCGCTGCCAAAGCGCGCGTTCACTTCGTTTCCGCCGAGCCGCTTTTAGGGCCGGTTTCTTTCGAGCGTTGGACGGGAATTGACTGGGTAATCGCTGGGGGCGAAAGCGGCCGCGGCGCTAGGCCAACAGACCCGCAATGGATGCGCAGTTTGAGGGACGAATGCAAGCAAAGGGACGTGGCTTTCCATTTCAAGCAGTGGGGTCATTGGTCGCCATATGTGCCGACACTCAGGCCAGCGCGCCAACAAGTTCAACTATTAAACGCTGCCAATTTTTCATCTGTGTTGTATGCGGTGGGAAAGAATGCCGCTGGTCGGATTCTTGACGGCCGCACTTGGGATGAATTTCCGCAGGCAGCCCTTTGAACAGTAACCTCAAGCGTAGGGACTCACGCTTCGCCCCAGCAACGGAAAACCATGCGCTCTACCCCTGCCGACACCTCGATTTTTCCCGATCCTTGCCCAAGCCTCATTGTGGAGCGCGGCCCGGAGGATAAAGGCGTCGGTCAGTGGGTTGCAGCTGAAAAGCATCGTCTGTTATGCGAATACTTGGATCGAAGTCGGCACGCATGGAAGAAATGGCCAAGTCGGGTCTTCATCGATCCTTTTGCTGGGCCCGGACGAATTCAAGTTGCTGGCGAACCGATCACGCGAGACGGAGGTGCCGTGCTCGCGTGGCGCACGTTGGCCAAGGATGCTCCGTTCACGCAGATGTTCGTCGGTGACCTGATTCCAAAGCGTGTCGAAGCATGTCAATCCCGATTGCAGTCACTCGGTGCGCCCGTCAAATCGTTTCCTGGATCTGCCGTCGATACGGTAAAGGAAATGGTCGCAGCCGTTCCGGCCCGGTCCCTGTGCATGGCCTATGTTGATCCGTACAATCTCGAATTGCTTTCGTTCTCGCTGCTATCTGCGCTCGCCTCGCTCAAGAACGTCGATCTTGCAGTCAATTTCTGCACCATGGACCTCCAGCGAAATGTTGAACTTGAATTCGATACTAGTCGCGCTCGATTTGATGAGGCAGCGCCAGGATGGCGGCAACACCCCGCGATACTTGCCTCGAGTAAACAAAACGTCAAGACCGCTTTCTTCCAATATTGGTGCGAACTTGTTCGCGGCTTGGGTTTCGAGCACAGCCAGGAAATGCCGTTGATTCGAAACGATCGGGGCCATGGAATCTATCGAATCGTATTCTTTGCGCGCCATGATCTGCCAAAGCGAATTTGGTCCGGCGTCGCGCGCGGGCCCAATAGGAACTTGGAACTGTTTGATGACTGATTGCATCGGAGAATCGCCACCCATCCAACTTCGGCGAAGTTTCTAAAAATATTTATCGATCGTCGATCTTCGATCGGACACTCCCCACTTTGCTGACCAGCGCTCCGGTAAGCGCGGCAACACAACAGATAAAGATTCAGACCTTTTCGGTCTTTGACAGCACAATATTTTGCGCTAATTCTCCGCGCCAAGGTAACGCCATCTTGCGTTAAGGACAGCGGGAGAATGCATCAGCATGAAGCCCACCAGGGTACTCGTCGGTCAGATCGCGATCGTGTTGGCAATCGTGATTGCCGCGAGCTGGATCGCCACGGAGTGGGCCGCCTGGCATCTCGCGTTTCAGTGGCGACTTGGTATTCCCTGGTTTCGATTCCTACGCTTCCCCGTTTACTACCCGTGGCGAGTGTTCGAATGGTGGTACGCCTACGAGGCTTACGCACCAAATATCTTCAACACCGCCGGAATGATTGCTGCGTCTGGCGGATTGGCGGGCGCCGCGTCGGCGGTCATTGGTTCGGTGTGGCGAGCTCGGCAGTCGCGAGTCGTGACGACGTACGGCTCCGCCCGATGGGCTTCCTTGCGCGAGGTCGTTGGCGCTGGACTGACTCGCAGCGCAGGAATCGTCGTCGGTCAATTTGGTCCGCAATACTTACGCCATGATGGGCCGGAGCACGTAATGGCGTTTGCGCCGACCCGGTCCGGCAAAGGTGTCGGCCTTGTGGTGCCGACGCTGCTCACGTGGCCTGGCTCCGCCGTCATTCACGACATCAAGGGCGAGAACTGGCAACTGACCGCCGGCTGGCGTTCGCGGTTTTCGCATTGCTTGTTGTTCAACCCAACGAATGTTCGCTCCGCTGCCTATAACCCGCTGCTGGAAGTACGACGAGGCACCCATGAGGTTCGCGATGTTCAGAACATCGCGGACATCCTGGTAGATCCCGAAGGCGCGCTTGAGCGGCGTAATCATTGGGAGAAGACCAGTCACTCGCTCCTGGTCGGCGCCATCCTCCACGTTTTGTATGCGGAGCCGGACAAGACTCTTCGTGGCGTGGCCAACTTCCTCTCCGATCCAGCTCGACCCTTCGAAAGGTCGCTTATGACGATGATGAGCGTCGCGCACCTGGGGGATCGGGTGCATCCCGTGATCGCGTCCGCCGCCCGGGAGGTGCTCAACAAAAGCGAGAACGAGCGATCAGGGGTGCTATCCACCGCCATGAGCTTTCTTGGACTGTATCGAGATCCGACAGTTGCCGAGGTCACGTCGCGGTGCGACTGGCGCATAGATGACCTTGTGTGCGGTGAACATCCTATCTCGCTGTACTTGGTTGTTCCGGCATCGGACATTTCGCGCACAAAACCATTGATTCGGCTTCTTTTGAATCAAATTGGGCGTCGGCTGACTGAGACGGTAGAGCTCAAAGACGGACTACCCGATCGGCATCGTCTGCTCCTGATGCTGGATGAATTTCCGGCCCTCGGTCGACTCGATTTCTTTGAGAGTGCGCTCGCCTTCATGGCCGGCTACGGACTGCGTGCCTTTCTGATCGCGCAGTCCCTGAATCAGATCGAGAAGGCGTATGGCCCAAATAATGCCATCCTCGATAACTGCCATGTCCGGGTGGCGTTTGCGACGAACGATGAGCGGACGGCGAAGCGAATATCGGATGCCTTGGGTACGGCAACCGAACTACGCGCGCAGCGCAACTACGCGGGTCACCGGCTCTCACCGTGGCTCGGACATTTGATGGTCTCGCGCCAAGAGTCCGCGCGGCCGTTACTGACCCCGGGGGAAGTCATGCAACTTCCGGCCAACGAGGAAATCGTCATGATCTCCGGCCAACCGCCGATTCGGGCGAAGAAGCTGCGGTACTTCGAGGACAGAAATTTCACCAGTCGAATCCTGCCGGCGCCCACGTTGCAGGCGAACGGCTACGCGGATCGGCCGGCTCCAAAAGCCGACGATTGGACAGGACTCGCGGTGCCGGTGATCTTAAAGAGCGCCGAGCCTAAAGGATTCGCCGCCGCCGGCGTGGACGATGACGGCGGACTCCATCGGCACCCTGAAGTCGGGGAAGAGGTATTGGAGCCGGTTCATCGACCCGACGATCTTACGATTTTGGATGAGCACGACGAAGGCGACACCCAGAAGCCAGAACAGCAGCGCCAATTCCAACGAATCGCGCGATTCGCGAGCTTGGACCCCGGCGACGGCATGGCGCTATGAACAAGACCCGCCTCAACGTCTATATCGAGCGAGATCACGGCAAACGCCTGGACGAACTCGCGACCATGAAGAATCTGTCTCGTTCCAGTGTCGTGGCCGCGGCGCTTGCCGCCTTCTTATCCCCGGAAGGTGGCGAGCGCCGGGAGGTGGCGACGGCGAAGCGCCTCGATAAGTTGACTCGGCAATTTGAGCGACTCGAGCGCGATCAGACGATCCTGATCGAGAGCATGGCACTGTTCATTCGTTACTACCTGTCTGTGACCACTCCTATCTCGGAAGAACACCAGGACGCCGCCCGCGCTCAAGGTCGCGGTCGATTCGAGCAGTTCGTCGATCAACTTGCCCGACATATTCAACGGGGCGGCAGCTTGGTACGGGACGTCTGCGAGGAGATACAACCGACGCAGGGTCTGTCCGGCGACAAGGCGCAGTCCTTCAATTCAGAGGATGAGGTGCGGAAATGACCGAGTCGCGCATCCTACCGCTTACCCCCTTGGGCGCGGTCATCGACCGTCAGACACGCATGCTGCGAACCGCCTTGGGTCCGGTCATTGGGGCAGCACTCGATGATCCGGAGATCGTGGAGGTGATGTTAAACCCGGACGGCGCTTTGTGGGTCGACCGGCTGGGCAGCGGTCGTTCGGCTTCCGGGTTCGATCTCTCGCCGGCCGCGGCCGAGCGGATCGTTCGCCTGGTCGCCGCGCATGTGCGCGTGGAGGTCCATGCCGGCGCACCCATCGTGTCGGCGGAGCTACCCGAAACAGGAGAGCGCTTCGAAGGACTGCTGCCGCCGGTGGTGCGTGCACCGGTCTTTGCTATCCGCAAACGAGCGGCCGGCGTGATCCGACTGGAGCGGTATGTTGCCGACGGGATTCTGACCCAGCAACACGTCGATTATCTGCGCAGAGCGGTCAAGGACCGCAGCAACATCGTCATTGCCGGCGGTACCTCGACCGGCAAGACGACGCTCGCCAATGCGCTATTGCAGGAGATGGCAATCACCGGCGATCGAGTCATCCTCTTGGAGGACACGGTCGAGCTGCAGTGCGTGGCCGAGGATCACGTGCCGCTGCGCACGAAGCCGGGAGTCGTGTCCATGTCGGAACTCGTGCGCTCGACGCTGCGCTTGCGTCCCGATCGCATCGTCGTCGGCGAAGTGCGCGGCCGTGAAGCACTCGATCTCTTGAAGGCCTGGGGTACGGGCCATCCAGGCGGTATCGCCACCATTCACGCAGGGTCGGCGTTTGGTGCCCTCACTCGATTGGAGCAACTCATCCAAGAGGTCGTGGTGACCGTGCCGCGGGCGCTGATCGCCGAAGCGGTGAACGTCATCGTGTTCATTTCTGGCCGCGGCCGGGCGCGTCGGGTCGAGGACATCATGCAGGTGAATGGTCTGGGCGCGGGCGGATATGAAGTTTCATCGGTTTTTAATTCAACAGGAGCATCGTCATGACGCAGAGTCGATTCGTCGTCAACGCACAGAAGCGGCTTTCCGGCTTTCTGGCTGTCATCATTGGAACCCTCCTGGCGCTACCGGCGCTGGCCGCCGGCTCCAATATGCCGTGGGAGGCGCCGCTGCAATCGATTTTGGATTCAATCCAAGGTCCGGTCGCCCGCATCGTCGCCGTCATCATCATCGTGATCACCGGACTGACGCTCGCCTTTGGCGACACGAGCGGTGGATTTCGCAAACTCATCCAGATCGTCTTTGGGCTGTCCATCGCCTTTGCCGCGTCCTCATTCTTCTTGACGTTCTTCAGCTTTGCCGGCGGCGCGGTCGTCGCATGAGCGAGGCACCACTGTTGGACGGCTTCGAGGTGCCGCTGCATCGCTCCCTCACCGAGCCGATCTTCATGGGCGGCGCGCCGCGCGCGGTGGCGATCGTGAACGGCACGCTCGCGGCCGCGGTCGGGATTGGGCTTCGGCTCTGGCTCGTCGGCATCGCCTTAGGTCTGGTCGGTCACGTTCTCGCCGTCTGGGGCGCCAAGGCGGACCCACAGTTCATGGAAGTGTTTGCGCGGCACGTCAAACACAAAGCTTTCCTGGAGCCTTGAGCGATGTTTCGTCTGGCTGAATACCGAGAACGCCCGTCCTGTCTGGCCGATTACCTTCCCTGGGCCGGTCTCGTGGCTCCTGGAGTCGTACTCAACAAAGACGGCAGCTTCCAACGCACTGCGCGGTTCCGCGGACCGGACCTCGACAGCGCGACGATGAGCGAGCTGATTGCGACTACCGCCCGGATCAACAATGCGCTCAAGCGCTTAGGAAGCGGATGGGCATTGTTCGTGGAGGCGGAGAGGCGGGGGGCGTCCGGGTATCCGACATCAACATTTCCCGATCCGCTGTCGTGGTTGATCGACGAGGAGCGCCGCGAGGCGTTCGAGGCTGCGGGATCTCACTTCGAAAGCAACTATTTTCTGACGACGACCTATCTACCGCCGGCAGAGACCCGGGCGCGTGCCGGTCAGCTCTTGCTCGAAACCGAAGAGAAGTCCGGAGTTGATTGGCGCGAGCAGCTCGCACGCTTCATCACGGAAACGGATCGATTCTTGACGCTCTTCGAAGGCATCATGCCCGAGATCGGTTGGCTGTCGGATGCCGAGGTTCTGACCTATCTGCACTCGACTGTTTCGAATCAGTACCACCCGGTCGAAGTTCCCGAAGTAGCCTTCCATTTGGATGCGCTGCTGTCAGATCAGCCCCTAACGGCTGGGCTCTCGCCCCTATTAGGCGATCAGCATATCCGGGTAGTGACGGTGCGCGGATTTCCAACCTCCACGTGGCCGGGATTGTTGGATGAGCTGAATCGCCTGGCCTTCCCCTACCGATGGGTCACGCGCTTTCTGCTTTTGGACAAAGCCGACGCGGAACGGGAGCTGGTTCGACTACGCCGGCAATGGTTCGCCAAGCGCAAGAACATTGTGGCGCTTCTGCGAGAAACCATCTTTCAGCAGGAAAATCCCTTAGTCGACTCCGATGCCGACAACAAAGCGGCGGACGCGGACGCCGCGCTGCAGGAGCTTGGGAGCGATGCCGTGGCCTACGGCTACGTGACGGCGACGGTCATCGTCATGGATGCGAGCGCCGCCGCGGCCGATGACAAGCGCAAGGCCATCGAACGGGTGATCCAAGGTCGGGGGTTCGTGACCATTGCCGAGACCTTCAACGCCGTCGAGGCGTGGCTGTCATCCATCCCGGGGCATGTATACGCCAACGTGCGGCAGCCCCTGATCTCCACCTTGAACCTCGCACATCTCATGCCGATTTCGGCGGTGTGGGCGGGCCCGAGTCTCAATGCTCACCTGAACGCACCACCCCTCATGGTGACCCGTACCGCCGGCTCGACACCGTTTCGCCTAGGTCTCCATGTCGGCGATGTGGGCCACACCTTGATCGTGGGCCCCACAGGTGCCGGCAAATCGGTGCTGCTCACGATGCTGGTTCTACAGTTTCGTCGGTATACGGGCGCCAGAGTCTTTGTCTTCGACAAAGGCAAATCGGCGCGTGCCACGATCTTAGGCTTAGGCGGCGAGCACTACGACCTCGGTGCCGAGGGCGCCATTGCCCTCCAGCCGCTCGCCCGGATCGATGACGATACGGCGCGAGCCTGGGCCGCCGAGTGGATCGCGGGCCTCTTGGGTCATGAGCAGGTCGAGATCACACCCGAAACGAAGGACATGGTGTGGTCGGCGCTCGGCAGTTTGGCCTCCGCGCCCGTCGCAGAGCGCACGCTCACCGGCCTCTCGGTGCTATTGCAATCGAACCGCCTGCGCCAGGCCCTACAGCCATACACGCTCACGGGTCCTTACGGCCGACTGCTCGATGCCGAACAAGATCGCTTAGGCCACGGCGATGTTCAGGGATTCGAGATGGAGGAGCTGATGCACGGTAAGAGTGCCGTGTTGCCGGTACTGACCTATCTTTTCCGCCGGCTCGAGGAACGCTTTGATGGAGCACCGACCTTACTGATTCTCGACGAAGCCTGGGTGTTTCTCGATGATCCTCTCTTTTCGAGTCGCATCCGCGAATGGTTGAAGACGCTGCGCAAGCGCAACGTCTCGGTAATCTTCGCCACCCAATCGCTCGCAGACATCGAGCGCTCGCCCATTGCACCGGCGCTGATCGAGAGTTGTCCCAGTCGAATCTTTCTGCCATCGCCCCAGGCACCGGAACCTCAGCTACGCGGGATCTATGAGGGGTTCGGTCTCAATGACCGGCAGATCGACATCATCGCCCGCGCTACGCCGAAGCGCGACTACTACTACCAGTCTCGGCTCGGTGTCCGGCTCTTCGATTTGGATCTTGGGCCTATTGCGCTCGCGTTTGCAGGGGCCTCGCGACCGGAAGATCAGCGCGCGATGGATCGATTCTTGGCCGAGCAGGGCACGATTCACTTTGCCTCCGCGTGGCTTCGATACAAGGGCTTGGATTGGGCCGCGGCGCTTGCCGATCAGTTTTCACTGTCAACGGAGAAATCGTCATGAAGAAGCTATCCATCGCAGCATCGGTCTGTCTCTTGGCGGCATTCACCTTGCAGGCGCGCGCGCAGTGGGTCGTCATCGATCCCGCCAACTTGTTGCAGACCACCATCACGGCGCTGCGCTCGCTGCAGCAGATCGAAAACCAGATTCAACAGCTCGCCAATGAAGCGCAGATGCTGGAGAACGATGCGAAGAATCTGAAGTCCCTAAACTTCAGCTCCTTGAGCCAACTGCAGGCGACGCTCGCGACGACAAATCAGCTTCTCGCCCAGGCACAAGGGGTGAGTTTCACACTCGCCCGAGCGCAGCAACAGTTCGCCCAGTTCTATCCCGCGAGCTATGGCCGCTCGATGAGCCAAACACAGATGGCCTCCGATGCCTTGCAACGGCTGACCAACTCCCAATACGCCTTGCAGTCCTCGATCAGCATGCAAGCACAATCGGCGCAGAACTTCAGTAGCGACCAATCGGTGCTGGCAAATCTCGTAGGCCAAAGCCAATCCGCGAGCGGGGCGCTGCAGGCAACCCAGGCGACCAATCAACTCCTGGCGTTGCAAGTCCGGCAGGCCATGCAGGAGCAGCAGTTGCGCGTGACCCAGGATCGTGCCACCGCCCTCGAACAGGCGCGCGCCGTAGCGGCGGAAGCGCGGGCCCGCGCGGTGCGATTGCAGTTCACAACGCCGGGAGCCAATTACACGCCGCAACCTGTTCAGTTCTACGGTCCTTGAGAGGCCACCAGTGACAGTCAATTACCCAAGATCACGGCCGCCAACCAAGCAACGGGGATTCATTCGTGAATAACCTCTCTGTCATCGACAGGTTCACGGACGTGTTCTCTCGCTACATCGAGAGCGGGTTTGGGCTCCTGCACGGCGAAGTTGCCTGGCTCACTGGAATTCTCGTCGCCCTGGATATCACGCTGGCGGGTCTGTTCTGGGCGATGGGTGGTCACGAAGACGTCATCGCCAAGCTCATCAAGAAGACGCTCTACGTCGGTGCGTTCGCCTTCATTTTGAACAACTTCAATTCGCTGTCCGGAATCATCTTCCGGTCCTTCGCTGGCCTGGGGCTCGAGGCAACAGGATCAGCCATCACCCAAGCGCAGCTCCTGCAGCCGGGGCGGCTCGCGGCCGTCGGCGTGACGGCGGCGCAGCCACTGATGACCCAGATCGGTCAACTCTCAGGTTTCCCGGACGTATTCTTGAATCTCGACACGATCGCCGTGCTGCTCCTCGCTTGGCTCATCGTGATCGCAAGCTTCTTCATCCTCGCGGTTCAGCTCTTCGTGACATTGATCGAGTTCAAGCTGACGACGCTGGCGGGGTTTGTGCTCGTGCCTTTTGCGCTGTGGAACAAGACGGCGTTCCTGGCCGAGCGCGTCCTCGGGAATGTCATTTCGGCGGGTATCAAAGTCTTGGTGCTCGCCGTGATCGTCGGCATCGGTTCCAGCATCTTCGGGCAATTCACGCCTCCAGCCGGCATGACGCCGACGATCGATACCGCGCTGGCCCTGATGTTGGCTTCCCTCGCGCTGTTTGGACTCGGGATCTTCGGTCCCGGCATTGCCACGGGACTCGTGTCCGGCGCCCCCCAGCTCGGTGCTGGTGCCGCGGCAGGGACGCTCCTGGGTGCCGGTGGATTGGCGGTTGCCGGCGGTGCGGCAACGATTGGTGCCGCACGTCTTGCCACCGGCGCTGCGGGAACCGGCGTTCGAGCCGCCTCCTCGATGGTGAAGGGCGCGCGCAGCGCCTATTCGCAGAGCGCCACCGCCTCGGGCGCCTCTGGTGCCCGGGCGATGGGTGCCGGCCTCGCCGGAGTCGGCCGCGCCGGCGCCGAATCCGTTGGTAATGCTGCCAAAAGCTGGGCGAAACGCACCTCCGGGAGCGCAGGCGCGAGCACCAACGACAGCGGCTCTACGCCGAGCTGGGCGCAGCAGCTGCAAAGACGGCAACACGTTGAACGCGGCGTCTCCACGGCGGCGCAAGCCCTGCGATCCGGCGAACACGGCGGGTCGGGGGCCAATCCGTCACTACGAGAAGAGGAGTAAGGGATGACATTCAAACGATCCAGTGTGCGGTACTCGACCACGCCGGAACCATCGACTCCCTACCAGGCAGCACAGCAGCTCTGGGATGAGCGAATCGGGTCTGCACGGGTACAAGCCCGAAATTGGCGACTCATGGCCTTCGGGTGCTTGAGCCTTGCTGTCGTGATGGCGGCGGGACTCATCTGGCAATCGAGCCAATCGCACATCGCGCCCTACGTCGTCGAAGTCGATCATCTGGGCGACGTCAAGGCCGTTGGGGCTGCAACCGAAGCCTATCGACCGACGGATGCGCTCATTGCGCACCATTTAGAGCGATTCATGCGCGACGTGCGCTCCGTGCCGCTCGACCCCATCGTGCTCCGCGATGATTGGCTCGAAGCTTACGATTACACGACGGAACGCGGCGCGACGACCTTGAATGAATACGCACGGGCGAATGATCCCTTCGCGCATGTCGGTCAGACCTCGATCGCGATCGAGGTCACGAGCATCGTGCGGGCCTCGGATACCTCATTTCAGGTTCGCTGGATCGAACGCAGCTTCGCCAATGGGGCGCCGACCACGACGGAGCGTTGGACGGCGATTTTGTCGATCGTCATACGGCCGCCGGCGGATGTGCAACGTTTGCGTAAGAACCCCTTGGGTCTGTACGTCGATGGACTGAATTGGAGCCGGGAATTAGGAACCGCCGCGAGCGAAAGGAGTGAGCCATGAAGATGAGCAACAGATTGGTTGGTGGGATCGCCATAGCAGCTATCACGATCGCCGGTTGCGCCGGCAAGCCGCCACGAGATATTCCGCTCGATGAGCCGGTTGCGGCCGTGAAGATCGCCGACCCTCCAAAGCCGGTGGAGATCGTCGAGGTTCCTAAGATCTTACCGCTGCCGGGTCAACTGAAACCGGTACCGGCGGCGACAACCGCCGCTCCCGAGCCGGGTGATCCTCTAGATCGGGTCAAGCATGCGAACCAAACTGCCCGTGTCGAGCCATCGCGGCAGAACTATTTGAATGCCACCCAGGTGTGGCCATACAGCCCGGACGCGCTGTACCAGGTGTATGCGGCTCCCGAGAAGATCACCGACATTGCACTTGAGACTGGGGAAGAGATTACATCCGTGTCGGCCGGCGACACGGTGCGTTGGGTGGTGGGGGATACCACCAGCGGCGGGGGCGCCAGCCAGCGGGTGCATATCCTGGTCAAGCCGATCCGGACTGATTTGAAAACGAATCTCGTCATCAACACCAATCGCCGGACCTACCATCTGGAGCTGACGGCGACAACAGATACCTGGATGGCATCGGTTTCCTGGCAATATCCACTGGATCAACTTGCCGTTCTCCGCGGCGCGAATTTGCACGCCGAAGCCGTCGCGCCCATCACGGATGGAATCGCGGTTGACCGGCTCAACTTCCGTTACGAAATCACGGGAGCTAGCCCCTCCTGGCGACCACTGCGTGCCTTTGATGACGGTAACAAGGTCTACGTGCAATTCCCCGCCGGTATCGGCCAGGGTGAGATGCCGCCACTCTTCATTGTCGGAAACGGTGAGAAAACCGAATTGGTTAACTACCGTGTGCGATCGCCGTACTACATCGTCGATCGCCTGTTTGGGATCGCAGAACTACGCTTAGGCGGCAAGGATGCGCAAGTCGTGCGCATCAGCCGCACCGAACTGGTCAGCGCCATCGATACGAGCGGCCGTCGATGAGCGACGGCGCCCCAAAAGAGGATCCGGCGACGCTCGCGCTGCGCGCCTCCCCGCGTCCAGTCACTCGATTGAATCGGCGCACTATCGCTGCGCTCATGGGTGGCGTGGGATTGATCGTGTTCCTGGCAACGATGTGGGCGCTACAACCCAAACGCGCCAAGAAAGCGGATACGGGGCCGGAGCTGCAGGCAACTCAACAGGTCACCCATGCGGACGGATTGCAAACGCTGCCGCGGGATTACGCGAGTATTCCGAAGGTCCCGCAGCTCGGGCCGCCGGCCGGCGAGTTCGGTCGGCCTGTGTTACGTGAGGAACATGCTGCCGGTATTGCATCTGAGGCTGTGCAATCCGATTTTCGCCCGAATTCGGAGGTGGACGCCGATCGGGTCGGGAGACTTCGAATACAAGACGAGGCGGAAGCTGCGGCGAAGGCACAGGTCTTCTTTCAGACCGGGAAACATGGGCGAGATCCTGAAAACGCAGCGGAATCTTCTCCGCGAACCAGGCCGCTGTCGGAATCGGGTTTACCCGAGATGCCAACCAGTGTCGGCGCTCCAGGAGCGTCTCGCGATGACGTCCTCGACCAAAACCAGCAGGATCACAAGCAGTCATTCGTCAATCACGCATCTGATCCCAAGATCTACAGTTCCGCGTCGCTTCAGGCGCCGCGATCGCCGTATCAGATCATGGCAGGCACGATCATTCCGGCGGCCTTGGTGACGGGAATCAATTCGGACTTGCCCGGCGAAATCATCGCGACGGTCACGCAGAACGTCTACGACACGGTAACGGGCCGGTACCTGTTGCTGCCCCAGGGATCACGCCTTCTCGGTCAATACGACAGCCAGGTGACCTACGGTCAGCGTCGAGTACTGCTTGTCTGGACGCGGCTCCTGATGCCGGATGGATCATCCGTCGTGCTCGAGCGGTTGCCGGGGGTCGATGGCGCCGGGTATTCCGGTGTCGAGGATGGCGTGAACTGGCACTGGGGCCGTATTTTCGCCGGTGCCGCGCTGACGACGTTACTGGGAGTCAATGCTCAACTCGTTGCCGCGAATACCAACACCAATTCCGGTTCCATCGTCATTGCCACGCGTCAGAGCGCGCAAGACTCGGTCAATCAGGTCGGGCAGCAAATTACCCGAAAGAACTTGAGTATTCAGCCGACCTTGACCGCTCGGCCAGGTTTGCAGCTTAACGTCATTGTCAATAAGGACATCGTCCTTCGGCCATACTCGTAACGCGCAGGGGAGTAGAACTGCATGAAGCTAAAAATTGGGCCGCTACCAAATCCGGAGAAGGTCAAAATTTTGGTGCAGATATCGACCGAGCTAAAGGAGAGTCTCGATCAGTACGCGCAGCTCCACTCCCAGCAGAGTGGCCGACAAGTGGATGCAGCGACGCTGATACCGTACATGCTCCAATCGTTCATCGATCGCGATCGAGGATTTCGGTCTATGCGCCGGTCGTCGCAAGCGCTGACAGACCCCTAGCTGAGAGCGATTCCTATCGAATTTCCGTTGCGGCCTGGGCCGCAAGTCTCGCGCGATCAGTAAGGGCAACGATGGTCCGCGCATGCTGGAGAAAGATTTCGCCAGCGGACGTCAACTTAGACCCTCGTGTCGAGCGCTCAAATAGACGGACACCCAAATCTTGTTCCAGTGCGCGAATGGCGCGGGACAACGGTGACTGCTCAATTCCAACGCGTTGCGCGGCTCGCGAGAAATGTCGCTCCTCGGCAACCGCAACGAAATATCTAAGATGCCGGAATTCCATGCAGTCAATATTGCTGTTCGCCGCCCTGGTCTCAAGGCACGTAAGCTTGGCTGAGCGAAACGAGGCGTACGCCGCGCCCCGAGCAACGCGGCGACACCGTGACGCGCTAATGTGCCAACCCGATCCGGGGCCAAACTACCGCCGCTTCGCAGTTGGCTTCAGCACAAATCCCTCTCCGCGGAAGGTCTTCCGCACCGCAAGTCTGAAAAGCTTGGGGTACAGGGTCTTGAATCTCGGCCAAGTGGGATGTTCTCTGGCGACCGGGGTGGGGGCGGCCGCGACCGCCTCGAACAAAGCCGGTCCGGTGTACCCGTCGGAGTGTAGCGGAATCGGGTAACGACCCGCCCAGATGGAATACCGGCGGAGCTCGCGCAGGAGCGCTCGATCATTCTTGTTTATCCGTAGTTGTGCCTGCGTTACCAGCGCGCTCAGGTCATGGGTCTTGGGTAGAAACTGATCGGCCCGGCGGGCATCGAGTGTGTATCCATGCTGATCGCAATGGGCGCCCACGATCACCATCTTGAGCAATGTTTCAATGGCGTAAGCACCCAGCATCAGCGCGATAGGCGCCTGGAACAGGTGCGTGACTTCATTCCACTTCTGCGGCTGTTCTTCCATCAGCCGAAGCGCGGATCTGTAGAGCTCCCGAGAGTGATACAACCACAGTCCGGCAGATTTGCCGAGCTTGTTGAAGAGGTGAACGTCCTTCGGCGTGTCGTCTCCATCGTAGCCGACGATCCCACCCCATAGTGTGCGTGTCATTTTTGCCAACGGGTCTGCTCCGTGAGAATCCGGCCGGTCTCAATGCCGACGTTTGTAGGTTGGATTGACGAATCGCATCACGCGCGTATGTTCGCCTGAGGCCGCACCAAAGACCTCGCTCAACTGTCTCGTTGAGAATCCCACGCAGCCGCGAGCAAATGCCGCTTCCAGGTCGTAGCCGAAGACGGCCATCGCTGCGCCGGGGTGAAGGTCCGAGCGAAAAGTTTCCGCTACCTTGGCGCCTTCAGGGCAGATGACGAAGAACGTCAGGCCGTGCTCGAAGACCGCTCGGGCGATGACTTGGTTGATGTGATGGTCCCGAAAGCCGTAACCGATGACCATCAGGCGCGTCCCGGGACGCTTCAGTGTCGCCTCGAATGCTTGTGCATAGGTAGACAAGATGGGATGCGCCTGAATCTGCTGCGCCTTATCGCCACCGACGATCATGAGCGCCTGGTGGTCGTCGGTACGCCAGTTTACCGAGCCATGAAGCTTATACAGAGGCTGAGCCCGCGGATTACTCACCGCTGCTGTGCTAGGCACCCAAATGCCGGTAGCCTGTTCCTGCAAGGGTTGCAGGCTTTGCATGTCGAGCTTCATTCCGGGGAGCTGCCAGCCGTCCCATCTGCCGGCGGACCCGAGCATCACGTTGTCGTTCAGGTATTTCTGCTCGAGGAGCAGGTCCTGGTTCACCGTGAATAGGGCATCGAACTGAATGAGAAACGTACGGACCATGATTGCCTGGTCCTGTTGGAACTCCCAACCCGGGGTGGCGGCGTAGCCGTCGTTCATGTCCCCAAATATTTGAGCGACAGCGTCTTGAAGCGAAGACAATTCCGCCCTGTATCGAGCAGGGTCCAGCCTGTAGTCACGCTGCACCTCGGCGATCGCATCCTCGAATCCGCCATCGGAGCGGTGTTGCCACAACAGCTGAATCAGGCGATCACGCTTTCGGATCTCGGGGTGGCCAATGAGATGGTTAAACACTTCCTGAGCCAGCAATCCGCCCCAGTTACGGCTGAATCCGGCTCCTAACAGAATCGCGGTGCTCATGCATCAGTATCCCGATGTGGTGGATAGCAAGACAGGTTAGCAGCAGCGATGGACTGCAGCTGCACGCTCTATCTAGCCGAGCCGAGGGACCGCCCCGGAAGCTAGGGGCGCCGCCCCTCACGCCAGGCAAGGGAAGCTTCGCCAAATCAACGGGTATCCCCGATCTTCCGCGCTAACTTGTGCAGACCGGGTGATTCCCCTCCCGTTGATTTGCCCTGGCCTTCTGCACCCCGGTCTCGCCGACGGGCAGGGGTCATGCGCGGCTCACCAGAGCGCATACCCAAAGCCCTATATCGGAGAGAAAACCATGTTGACGCAACAAGTGATTCAAGGTGACTGCGAAGCTGTATTGCAAACACTGCCAAACGAGAGTGTCGATTTTGTTCTGACCGATCCGCCGTACCTCGTGCGTTACAAAGATCGCTCGGGCCGCTCGATCGCCAATGATGAAAATTCCGGAAGCGTCCTCGGCGCTTTCAGCAATTTGTACCGCGTTCTGAAACCCAACACCTTCTGTGTTTCATTCTATGGGTGGAACTCGGTCGCCACGTTCTTTGAGGCATGGAAGCGGGCCGGCTTCGCCGCAGTCGGTCACATCGTTTGGCACAAAGACTATTCATCGCGTCGCGGTTTTCTCAATGCTCGCCACGAACAGGCCTATGTATTGGTGAAAGGGCACCCGGCGAAGCCTGCGCAACCGCTCGATGATGTTCGGCCCTGGGAATACAGCGGCAATGTCACGCATCCGACGGAGAAGGCGGTGAGCGTTCTTCAGCCGCTGATTCGTTCGTTTTCGCGTCCCGGGGATTTCGTCCTTGATCCATTCAGTGGGTCGGGGTCATCCCTGGTGGCAGCCGCACTATCGGGGCGCCGTTATTTCGGTATCGAACTGGATACGAAGTATGTCGAACTCGCGCGCCGCCGCCTCACGGGTGTGGAGCGCGCGAAGTCACGCCGCGCTGCCTGATGCCGATGGGGTGGCCGCGGTTGTCGCGGCCATCCCCTGAATTATCTAAAGAGTCCTCAAGGAGAAGCGAGTTATGAACGCTAGCAACCATTCCAAGGCGAAAACTACAGCGATTGCGGCTAATCTCGCCACGTTGAACGAGCTACTGACAACCGCAGCGAAGCGCAGTACGGAGGCTCACGAGTTTGCCAAAACCGGGGAATGCAACGGCGCCATCGGTGCAATGTTCGACCTCGATTCCATCTTGGACGATGCCAAGGCATTGCATGGCGCGGCCCTTGCGCTGCACCGCACCAACAGGCTTTAGAGTCCGTGTCGGCGCCAGACGCTCGGCATTGGATGCCACGCGCCTGGCGCGCGTGGAACGTAGCGCGTTCGCGGGGAAACAGAGCGGACAAATGTCCGTCCATGCCGTGACCGGCGACGGGGCCCCCCGGCACTAGGCAGCTACGGCGCGGCGCGTAGCAGCCGCAGGTGCATTTGCAACGCCGATCTGCGGCGGCCGTCCCCTGATCCTTACCTTGTCTGATGTTCCGCGGGGGGCTGCGCCTAATGGGAGCCGCTCGACGTCCTCGCCAGCATCCATCTTTGCCCAATAGCCGCGCTTCGGAACTGGAATATTCGCCCGCCGGCAGATCTTCGATAGGCCGACATCGGAGATGCCGAAACGCATCGCGACCTCCGTCACGGGTCGCTCCCAGACCAGTTCGTAAAGGTCCTCCCGCGGCAAGTAGTACGAGCGCCGCTCCGGAGCAATCGCTTCCAGGGCCGCCTTCGGCGGAGCGTAGGAAATTTGAGGCGGTAATTGCGCTTCGATTTGGCTGCGTACTTGTGTCGAAAAAGACAGGACCTTTTCCCCGTGGGCGGACAGCGCATCCTGTCGATCGCCGGTTTGAAAATACGCATAGCCTGCTGTCGTCTTTGTATCCCGATGATTTAGAACCTGGCCTATCAGATGCAGCGAACGTCCATCACGCGCAAGCCATGATCCGACGGTGCGTCGTAGATCGTGTATGCGCAAATCGGGCATTTGTGCCGCTGTTCTGATGCGCACCCACGCTTTGCGCATATTGAACATTGGCTGACCCGGGTCGCGACCGCAAATGATGTGAGGGTTACTATCCTGGCGTGGAATCTGTTTGAGTCGTTCGATTGCTGCCTGACTCAGGGGTGCCAGCAGAGGATCGCCGTTCTTGGTGAATCCAACAAAGAGCGTATTGGCGTCCCAGTCGATATGCTCCCATTTCGCTCTGAGGAGTTCTTTCAACCGCACGCCCATTAGCAGCAGCAGCCACACCGCATGGCGTGCATATTCGTTCTCTTCATACTCGACGGCCTGCAGGAACCTCGGCATCTCCGTTGTGGTAATGAATCGGCGCCGCTTACGCACCGGAAAGAACACTATTCCCTGGGCCGGATTTAGCTGGCTCGGCGGCAGCCTTGCCGTGACGCGACCCCAGTTGAACATCTTTCGGATAATTTCGAGAAACGTATTGGCGGCATACGTGTGATCGACACCAATGCGCCGATGAATCGGTTCGATATCGCCCGATGTGATGCTAGCCGCCGGCCGGCCGCCCAGCTTCGGAATTAAATTGCGACGAATCGTTGATTGGTCGGTCCTCCACGTGGTCTTTTTCGGCTTCGCATGGCCCTCGATGTAGGCATCTGCCAGTTCTTTCAGCGATCCCGATGCCCACTTCGTCTTCTTGTCGGCTTGTGGGTCTTCACCCGATGCGACTCGTCCCAAATAGGCCTTAGCCTTCTTTCGCGCCTGATCGAGGGTGAGGACATTTACGCGCCCCAGTATCACTAGCCGCTTTTGCTTATCAATCCGATAACCGCAAACGTAGGTCCGCTTGGCCGATGAGTACACCCGAATGCCGAAGCCGGAAAGTGTCTCATCCCAGTAAATGCACTGCGATTTTCCGCTGCCGAAATAGGGTAGATTCAGGACTGAGTCCTGACGGAATTTCGTCGTTGGCATGATCCACCACCACCCAGAAAAAGTGACCAGAAAGTGACCAAATCAAAGGGAAGAACCGATTAAGTCAGCGTGCACGGGCGCACTGTAACATCGGTAAAATCCCTTAAAAACAAGGCTTAGCGTGCTTCAGCGAACTTGATGGTAGAATACCTGTGATGACTTCGAACCAGGTGGTCGGCGGTTCGAATCCGTCCGGGCGCGCTTTTTCACAAAAATTTCGCCAGACGCTTGTCGCCTTCCATTGTGTTTCGGCAGTAATTCGAATCGCCGACAGACAACAAGACGAGTTCGACAAATCGCCGCAGGCGATTTGGTCGCCCGCAGGGCGAGCCGAGCGGAGCGAGGCCAAGGGGCCGTAGGCCCCGCAGCAATCCGTCCGGGCGCGCTCACTTCACAAAATATTCCGATTGCCGCTGTTCGCGGCAGCACCCCACTGCAGTATGGCTTGTTGATACTATTGCCCACCAGGAGACATCTATGGCCAACGTGGAAAAGATCAGCATTGCGTTGCCGGCCGACGTGGCGACCTTAGTTCGCAATGCGGTAGAAAGTGGCGACTACGCATCGAGTAGCGAAGTTATCCGAGAAGCATTGCGCGAATCGAAGGCTCGGCGCGCCGCGCGGTCCGATGGGATAAATGAAATTCGCCGGCTTTGGGACGAGGGTCTTAAGAGCGGGCCTAGCAAGGACCTAGACATCGCCGCAATCAAGAAGCGGGGTCGGCAGCGCCTTCGGGCGGACCGAAAGTAGTTGAACGCAGCCGGACAGGGAGATGTCGCGAATTCGAATTACTGCGCTCGCCGCTCAGGACTTGGCGGAAATTTGGTACTCTTTCGCCCAGGATGATCCAGTGTCGGCGATCGACTCCAAGAGCGCGCAGGCAAATGCACGCAAGCGTGGCAGGACCCAACCTGCTTTCCTCAGGAGTGCCGCAGGCAGCGCCTTCGTGTCGCGCCGCTTTACATCCGCTCGGGACTGGAGACGCCCAGTAAATCCCGAGCCAATTCCAGCTGCCGAAGCGTGGCCGCCGCCAGGGTCAGCCGAGAGCTGCGAATCTCGGCGCTCGGCTCCTTTAGGATTGGGCAATTGTTGTAGAAGCCTGAGAAGCTCTGTGCCAGCGTAAAGGCGTGCTCCGTTAGGAAATGTGGAGCACGCCGCTCATACGCGGTAGCGAGCGCGGTGTCGAATGCATCCAGTGCGAGCGCCAGTGCGCGCTCGTCGGCATGAGAAATTCTGATCGGTCCCAGCGCGAGCTCCTGATCCTGCGCCTTGCGCAGGACCGACTTGATTCGAACCGTCGCGTACAGGAGGTACGGCCCCGTCTTGCCCTCGAAGCTCATGAAGCGGTCGAGGTCAAACACGTAGGACGTGCCGCGGAAATTTACGAGGTCCGCGATCTTGAGCGCCGCGATGGCAACCCGGTCCGCCACATCTTGGAAGCCTTCCGGCCAGAGGTCGTCGCCTATCTTCGCCTCGCGTAGCCGTGCGCGCGCCTTTTCGCGCGCCATGCCGATGAGTTCACCGAGCTTCAGCACGCCGCCGGCGCGCGTCTTGAAGGGTTTGCCGTCCGGTCCGTTCATCGTACCGAAGCCGATGTGCTCCAGCGATCCGGGCTGCGCGTAGCCTGCGAGTACCGCCGCGCGAAACACCTGCTCGAAATGATCGGCCTGCCGCTGATCAACGACGTAGAGCGCGAGCTCGAAATCCAGTTCCTTGCGACGCTGCACGAGAGTAGCGAGATCCGTGGTGCCATACATCGCCGAGCCCTCGGAAGAGACGACGAGCAGCGGCGGGATTTCGCGCGTATCGCCGGGGCTGCGCGACGCGCAGCACCTGCGCGCCCTGGCTGTGTTCCAGCAGCCCCTTCGCACGCAGCTCTTCGATCATTGCGGGGATAAGCGGGTCGGCGTCGCTCTCGCCGTTCCACAAATCGAAGTCGACGCCGAGTGCGCTGAACTCGCGTTTCAGCGCGACCATCGAGATATCATGCATGGCGTGCCAGATCTTGCGATGAGTTGGCTCCCCTGCTTGCAGCAGTGCGGTCGCTTTGCGCGCGCGATTGCGGAATGTCTCGTCTTCTTTCGCGCGGTCGGCCGCAGCGGGATACGCGCGCTCAAGATCCTCGAGCGTCCGCGCCGCGAGGCGCATGTCGACGGCGGCGTTGTCACTGAGCCCGCCCAGCTTTTCTTCGAATGACGTGATGAGAAGCCCCATCTGGAAGCCCCAGTCGCCGAAATGCGCGTCACCCCACACCAGGTCGCCGCGAAAACGAAAGATGCGCTTGAGGCTCTCGCCGATGATCGACGCGCGCAGGTGACCGACGTGCATGGGCTTCGCTACGTTCGGCCCGCCATAGTCGACGACGACACGGCGCTTCTCGCTCACCGCGGCGGCACCAGCACGCGGGTCATCCGCGATCTGCTGTGCACGGGCGCTCATCGCTCCCGCCGTCAGACGAAAGTTTAGGAACCCCGGCCCTGCCACCGTGGGACGTTCGGCGATGTCCGTGGCTGTCCAGGCCTGCGCCACCGCGGTGGCAATCTCCTGGGGCTTGCGGCCGACCTTCTTCGCGAGCGCAAGCGCGCCGTTGCACTGAAAATCCGCAAGGTCTCGCCGATCCGCGAGTTTCACCGTGGCATACGCAGGGTCATATCCAAGCGCGGAAAAAGTGCGGCTTGTGGCGTTGGTCAACTGGTCGGCTAGATCTTTCATCGGTCCGAAGGCTGGGAGAGAGGAATCGGAGAATATCAGCCAAGTGGCATGGGGTCAGTTCGCCTGGATCACAGTGAAGTCCTGCGGGGCGTTGGCCGCGCGCACGCCACGTTCTGGCTGCTGGGTTGGCTGGCTGGCCGAACAGGCTTGGAGCCAGCCTCGGTTTGACTTGCATGCCAGTCCAGGAATCTGGAAGCACCGCAGTCGACTGTTGATGTTCCGAGATCGTGTACTGAGTGACTCACAAAGCGCGTGGCATACTGAACGAAGGTTATGAAGTTGAACCTGCGCAGAGTCGTTCTCCTTGTTGCAGCACTGAACCTCGCCTATTTCGGGGTCGAGTTTTCTGTGGCACTTGCCATCGGGTCGGTCTCGCTGTTTGCGGACAGCATCGACTTCTTGGAGGACGCGTCGCTTAATCTCCTGATTGCCTTCGCGTTCGGCTGGAGCGCAACCGGCCGAGCTCGGTTGGGAATGGGTCTGGCGGGCATCCTCCTTGTCCCCGGCTTGGCGACACTATGGGCGGCCTGGGCCAAGTTTATGGCGCCGATGCCACCAGCGCGCCGCTACCCCTGACACTGGCTGGCTTGGGGGCTTTGGGGATCAATTTGTCGTGCGCCTTCTTGCTGGCCGGTTTCCGGGAACATAGCGGCAGTCTGACGCGAGCTGCGTTTCTCTCTGCTCGAAACGACGCGGTTGCGAACGTCGCAATCATCGCGGCTGGGATCATGACCGCCTACGCGCATTCTGCTTGGCCTGACCTCATCGTCGGGCTGGGCATCGCGGCAATGAACGCTGATGCTGCGCGAGAAGTCTGGAGAGCGGCGCGAGAGGAGCACCGGGCGGCCGACTCCGAGGCGATTTCAAGCTAACCAGTCGCATCGCCTCAAACTGAGGAAAAGATTGATATTTCAGAGGGTGGATGATCGGCCAACTGATCGGCCAACTGATCGGCCAACTGATCGGCCAACTGATCGGCCAACTGATCGGCCAACTGATCGGCCAACTGATCGGCCAACTGATCGATAAATAGTGTAATATCTGTAATTTATAGGGAAATTCATCTGTCAAAAATCCGTACCAAGATCGGCCAAAATCACGCTGAAAGCGTCTCCAGGATTGAGCCCGCACGGCTGGAAGAGCCGACTACAGAAATTGCGGATGTGATCGCCGATTTAGCAACCTCATCAGCCACGCTTGGCAAAGCGTTGCACCCGCGCACGGCAGCCAATCTGGCCGATCTAGTACGGGTGATGAACACTTATTACAGCAATCTCATAGAAGGTCATAACACTCGGCCGAGAGACATCGAGCGCGCCCTTGTAGGAGAATTCGACGAAGACCAGAGACGACGTAATCTACAACTTGAGGCAGCCGCGCACGTACGCGTGCAGCGAGAAGTTGATCGCATGGGTAATCAGGGTGTGCTACCGCCACCGGCCTCAAGAGAATTTATTCTATGGCTTCACCGCGAGTTCTATCGCGGCGCTCCGCAGTCCATGCTCCTGATTAAGACAGAGCGGACCGAACTTCGAATGGAGCCCGGTGAGTGGAGGACTGATCCAGAAGAGGACGTTAACGTGGGACGACACGTGCCGCCCTCCAGTGCAAGCGTCGCCGACTTCATGCGCTACTTCGAGGAACGCTTCCGCGTCCAAACGATGGGAAGGGCTACGCAGATCATGGCGATCGCCGCGGCCCATCATCGCTTCAACTACATACATCCGTTCCTCGATGGCAATGGGCGGGTGAGCCGATTAATGAGCCACGCGATGGCGTGGTCGGCAAACATCAGCTCGCGAGGTCTTTGGTCGATCTCGCGAGGACTCGCGCGTGGGCTGGAAAGTCGCACCGACTACAAAAAGATGATGGATCGGGCGGACTCGCCCCGGGAAGGAGATCTGGACGGACGAGGAAACCTCTCGCAGAAAGCCCTGCAGGAATTCGTCGTTTGGTTCCTTAGGGTCTGCCTAGATCAGATCGTCTTCATGAACGGCCTATTTGAACTCGATAGCCTTATGGAACGCTTGAAGGCGTACGTGCTCACTAACCCGAATTTGAAGCCAGAGGGCGCCGCGCTGCTGCAGGAAGCGCTGATCCGCGGCGAATTCGAGCGAGGCGAAGTAAGTCGAATAACTGGGCTTCCGGAGCGGACCGCCCGGAGGCTGCTCAACGATGTTCTGAATGTAGGTTTGCTCGCGTCCGAGACTCCAAAGGGTGCGGTATCGCTCCGTTTTCCAGCCGAAGCGCTCGAAGATCTTTTCCCCCGCCTTTACCCCCGAACCTAGTAAAAGCCGCAGTGACTCTCAAATGCCGCTTGCTTGGTCCAAGCAGACCAGGTGGTTGCGGGACTTTTGCGTGATTCGGTAGTGCTTTGTCGTGCTCTCGGTTGAATTTTGCAACGGATATCCCGCGAGCGTGGTTGTTAAAAATCAACGATTTACAAAACTCAAAATTTCCAATTTTTCTGTCCCTTCGAGCTTTGAACCAGGTGGTCGGGAGTTCGAATCTCTCCGGGCGCACCAGCCACATGTAAATCATTGAAAATACAATAAAAAAATCGATCAAAATCGCCTGTGCAGGATCTGTGTAGGTGATTGCGCGTGATCGGATCCCGAGACGGGCGCGCCGCAACGCTGCGATAAAGCGTCCACTGAAATAGAGCTGGTTGCCAAGATTCGTCTTGATCTGCGAGCGCCAGAAGCGTCGATCAGCAACCAATATGGTCGATGATCTTTGCCGACTTTCTCGCTCGCGCAAGGTCCGCCGCCGCTTGACGTGGTCGAAGGTGATTCGCAGGGTATCGACGCAGCTACGTTCATGAATGGCGCGCAGTTCGAAGAGCCGGCGGCGCTTGTGACACCGCCGGCAAGTGGAACACCGTCGTGGTTTATGAATCAATCGGAACGGCCCAGCCGTCGCAACCGTCGCTCAAGATCGTCGAGATCGCGCTTCGACAGGCCTTCATCGGCGACCAGTGCGCTGAGCACCCCGAGGACCTCGGCTTGCGGTACGCGCTCGGACTTGGCCGCCTCGATGACGAGTCGCCCACGACTCACCTGCACCTTCACGGGGACGCCGATACTAAATCCGGCGCGCTCAAGCCACGCGCCCTGCAGGCGCAACATGGGAACGGACATCGCGCGTCCGTCCGGTCCGTGGACCCGATACATCCCGTAGTACACCGTGAGCCATCGGGTCTGCGGGCTGTCGGTCGATATCTGCGTGAAATCGCCAGAAATGAGATCCTGTGCCGGCGCGGACGCCGGAATAGATTGCGTGTTAACCATGGTCTGGTACTCCGATAGTGACTGTGGCCAGACACTGGACGGTGCTATCAACACCGTCCGGCGTCGCTTCAGTGGCCTGGGGCGGGATTGCCCGAGTCAAAACCCCCGCGCCGCAGCGCAGCCGTCAAGGCCGCGCGAAGCGCGCTCGCGAGCACGGGCCGCGGCGACCGATTCACATTCGCGCTACTCGACGATGTCGTGATGTCAGTGGATACCGCGCACCGCCGCCAGTTCTGCAAGCTGCTCAAGTCGGTATTTCCAGGCACGCAATTCATCATCACAACGCACGACCGAACCTGGGCGGAGCAAATGAAGACCGCCGGCCTAGTGACCGGCAAGACATCGCTCGCATTTCACGGTTGGTCTTTGGATACCGGTCCACTGGTGGAGTCAAACGACGAAATCTGGACTGAGATTACTAACGCGCTTGCGCGCGGCAAGGTGGAAACGGCCGCGCATGCGCTCCGCTATCACCTCGAATTCGTCGCGCGCCTGCTCGCAGAGCAGTTGGGCGCGACGCCGACCTTTAGGGCGGACGGCAATTACGATCTTGGCGAGTTACTGCCGCCGGTGCTGGCGCGCATTCGGTCACTGTATGGCAAGGCAGCTGATTCCGCGCAGTCCTGGGGAAAAGCGGACCAGCAGGCCCTGGTCGCGAGCCGCAAGGCGGCCCTTGGCAACTCGAATGCCGCCGTGAGTGTCGATCAATGGGCTGTTAACAAAGGGGTGCATTACAACGAATGGGCCAATTTCGGACGTAAGGATTTCGAGCCCGTCGTCGCAGCGTGCAAGGAACTCGTGGAGCATTTCCGTTGCGCCGGGTGCGCCGGGTTTCTCTACGTGGCGCCCGCGCGCGGGCCTGTGGAGGCCCTCCGTTGCTCCTGCATGGGCATCAATCTCAACCTGGTGAGCAAGGCCAAGGCCCCAAAATAAGGCCAAGTCGCTGAAGTCACAAGATATTGATATACATGTATTTTAGTATTGACTAATGTCGGGTTTTTGCATATCATAATTGTCGGGTTTTTGCATAGGCCGCACATGCGAGATCGAATGACATTGCGCGACAAGATCGAGGCGCGGATCGCGCGCCGGCGGGGTGCCGTGTTCTTGACGCGCGAGTTCCGCGATCTGGGCGGCGAGGATCAAGTGCTGCGCGCCCTGCGCGAGCTTGTGCGCGAGAAGCGGCTGCTGCGGCTCGGCTATGGCGTTTATGGCCGGGCCTTTGTTTCCAGGCTGTCCGGAGCACCCGTTCTCGACAGTCCGAACGGCTTTGCCGGCGCCGCCCGCCAGGCTCTCACGAAGCTTGGCGTCGAATGGGAGCCGACAGCGGCAGAGCAAGCTTACAACGAAGGCCGCTCGACACAGGTGCCGGTCAATCCCGTCGTGCGCGTGAAGGGACGATTTTCGCGCCAGCTGCGATATGGAAATACGGAGCTGGTTCTTGAGCGTTGAAATTACGCTCCGAGACCTACTCGAAGTTCAGGCGTATTTCGGGCTGCCAAGCCCGGCGCTGGTCGAAAAGGATTTCCATGTCGTCAAAGCGCTTGCCGCGATCGCCGCGGTCAATACTGCACCTCTTGGGCTCGTATTCGGGGGTGGCACGGCGCTCGCCCGCGCCCACCGGCTGATCCGCCGAATGTCGGAGGACATCGACCTCAAGGTCACCGCCGAGAAGGAACCGTCGCGCGGCGAGCTGCGCCAGATGCGCGAATTGGTGACGGCCGCCCTCCTTCGTGCCGGCTTCCAATTCGATCCGGACAATCCTGAACACCGCAGTATGGGCAACCAAAGCCGCTATACGGTTTACCATCTGCCCTACGAGCCGCTCGCGCGCGGGCAGGGGGTGCTGCGCCCCGAAATCAAAATAGAAGTCGCCGTTTGGCCGCTGTCGCGGCCCGCGGTTCAGTTGCCTGTCGCCTCGTTTGTGTAGGAAGCTCTTCGGCAGCCGGCGGAAGTAGCAAACATCGGCTGTGTTTCGATCACACAAACCGCGGCGGAAAAATTCGTGGCGCTGACACGCAGGACGGCGGCCGAGCTGGCCGAAGCTGCCGGGCCGCGTGATCCCACGCTGGCGCGTCATATCTATGATCTGCACATCATCCGCAATCACTTCGACGTCGCGGAGGTCGCGTCACTCGCGCGCAAGGTCGTCCGGCAGGACGCCGAGGTGTTTGGCAATCAGTTTCCCGCCTATCGAGAGAATCCGACCACCGAAACCCGGCGCGCCATCGACGCTCTCGCCAGTGACCCGCGCTACGAGCAGCGCTACGCCGGGTTTCAGCGTGATATGGTCTATGGCGATCGGCCGAACTACAAGGATTCCTTGCAAACAACTCTCGAAATTGCCAGGGGATTTGATAGTGAGAAATGACGGCGGCCGATCCCATTGGATCGCCGCCCGCTGGCGTGTTACGAACAATCAACTTCTAAAACGGTACAAACATTTAAGGGCGGACTTCGCACGTTTATGAACCAACAGGCGCTTTCATCCTTCATCTGGTCCGTCGCCGACCTTCTGCGCGGTGACTACAAGCAATCCGACTACGGCAAATCCTAGGCGGTCCGGTCTCAATGAATTTGCATGAGTTGGCGAATCAATCAACGCTAAAGGCAGTACTTCACGGCATGTCGGCAGGCTATTGGCCCATCTCTTCAGGCCGTCATACGTTGCCGCTGGAGTGCCGGAACAGGAGTGCTACTAGCCAGCGAATGACTGCAATGGTGGATATCGAGCCTGGTGGGCTGTACCGCCTGATTCGCCGCGAAGGTACCGCCTGCGAAGCTGAGGTCGCACGCCCGGCGATGGTTCAAGGTCGAGTCGACGGACCCGAAGTACAGATTGTGAGCTCCAAGGATCCGACGAAACGACTTTCGCAATTGGAACTGCCTGCAGGGTCACACACTCTGACGGCCGTGTGCCGATACGTCACTCGCTCCGCAGTCAAGGAGGCTAGCGCAACGATCGCATTGCAGCTGGAAGCCGGACGGATTTATCAACTTGCGGTTTCTTCCGGCGCTACCGAGAATGCATGCAATGTGCGAGCCGATTCGCTAGCGATCGACTCCAAATGACCGGCTATGTGGGATTCTTCAGCTATCCCGGCATGGCTTGAGCAGCAATGACGCGAGCTCTGACTCAGGCTTCTTAGCAGGTAGCCCTGTTTCAATTCGGTTCCTCGATCGGGACCTCATATCGCGCCGCCGGCGCAGCGCGCGGTGGATTGCCTGGCAGCGCCGAATTCGAACCGCCGGCCGCCAACCAGACGAGCTCGACAAACCGCGGCGATCTCTCCGGGCGCGCCAAACAAATCTGATCTGATGCCTCTATTCCTGGCACCGAGGCGTCACGCCGATTTCTTCGCTTGAGTCCCGGTCAGAGACAGCTTGGCAAGACTGTGCTGAACCGATTCCCGCAACGACTCGGCCTTGTATGGCTTCGTTATCTGGGGATTCGGAACCGCATCCAAGAAGGCCTGTACTTTGGCGCTGCTTGCGCCCCCCGTGACGAAGACGACGCGGCTTGCGAGGTCCGGCCTCATGGCGAGCAGTGCTTCGTAGAACTCCGTACCTGTCATCTGCGGCATCATCAGGTCGCAGAGGATGACCTCGAATTGTGCGCCACCTTCGATCATGGCAAGCGCATCCTGAGCGCGCTTGCACCCGACCACGCTGTGGCCATCGTCTTCCAGTACCCGCGTAATCGCACGCAGCAGCATCTCTTCATCGTCGATCGCAAGGATTCTTCCGCGGCCCCGCTCCCTGGACGCCAGTTCGGTGCGGGGCTCGAGCTTGAGACGCTCAGCGGGCGCCGGAGGCAGAGATACATGGCACGTGGTTCCAGCCCCGAGCTCGCTTTCGACCTTGAGATGGCCTCCGAGCGAGGTAATGATTCCGCGACAGATCGATAGGCCAAGACCGGTACCGACCCCAACGGGCTTCGTTGTAAAAAAGGGATCGAAGATCTTGCCCATCACCGCCGGGGCGATTCCCTTTCCGGTGTCCCGCACGTCGATGAATGCCCATCCATGTTCATTTGTGCCAGCCACAACGCGCACCTCGTTCCGCTCGGCATGACCCGGCTCAATAGCGTGCGAGGCGTTCACCAAGAGGTTCACCAGAACCTGCTCGACTCTCGCCTCCTCGGCGATAACAGGCGGCATCGGGTCGAAGTGCGTGCGCACTTGCGCACGATTTTGGAAGTCTTGCGAAGTCGCGCGGACGGACCTTTCGACGCAACGAAACAGGTCGGCCACTCCTGAGGACTGTTCCACCGGCCGCGAAAATGTGCGCAAATCCGCGACGATGCGGCCCATGCGGTTGGCCGCGGATTGTAGGTCTGCGAGAGCCTCGTCGATTTGGACGAGCCGTCGCCCAATGTTGAGGGTCGAGCCCAGCCGTTCAAGCTCGTGTCGATGCCTGCGCAACTCCTCCGCTACGAAGCCGGCGTTCGTCACCACGATCGATAGGGGATTGCGCAGCTCATGAGCGGCACCCGCGGCCATGGTGCCGAGCGAATTGAGCCGGTCAGCCAGCTCCAGCTGCTTCTGCAGCCTTTTCGTTTCTGTAACGTCGCGAAGCACCATCACCGCCCCCAGCAGGTTCCCCTCGTCGATTACCGGCGCCGCGCTGTTGCTGACCACGCGTTCCTCGCCGCTGGCGAGTTTGACCGGCCTCCCGTCCTCGAATCCGACAGGTTGCTTCAGGCGCAGTGCCGTCTCCAGAGACGACATTTCGATGCCCGGTGACTGTCGATCGAGAAGCCGCATAATCGTCTCAGCAGACTTCCCGATGAGATCTTGCGCCTTCGCGCCGATCAGTTCTTCAGCCACCGGATTGACGAAGGTTACCAAGCCCCCGATATCCACCGTGACCACGGCATCGCCAATCGAGCGAAGCGTCGTCGAAAACCATCGCTCGCGCAGCTGTATGCGCTTGTCGATCTTATGCTTGTAGATGGAGACCTCGATCGCGCCGTGCAGCTCGCCATGCCTCACCGGCTTCACCAGATAGCCGTAGGGCTCGGTCGCTTTTGCGCGCTGAATCGTCCCCTCGTCCGCATGAGCAGTCAGGTAGACGATCGGAACTCCAAACCTGGACCGAAGGATCTCCGCCGTATCGATGCCATCGCGCGGACCCTTGATGCGGATATCCATCAATACCAGGTCCGGGCACCGTTCAGAGGCATACGCAATGGCCTCGTCCGCGGAAGACGCTATCGCGTACGCGTCGTAGCCGAGATCGCGAAGCATCAACTGCATGTCCTTGGCGACGATGCGCTCGTCCTCGACGATCAGTATCGAGTGTCCTCGATCTACACTCATGACCTATCTCCCACCGGAAATGTAACGCTGAACATGGTGCCGACCGACCCGACGACCTCAAGGCGGCCCTCGAGTTGCTCCACGAGCGTCGTCACGAGCTGCATGCCGAGGGAATCGGACTTCTCCATGTCAAAACTGGGGGGAAGCCCGATCCCATCGTCGGCAACCGAAAGAAGAATCGCTTGCGAGGCGATCTTCTTTAATCTGACGCGCACCGTCCCCTGGCGCGAGCCGGGGAATGCGTGTTTGACGGCGTTGGTAATAAGCTCATTCACAATCAGCCCACAAGGTATTGCCTTGTCGACCGCCAGCGAAAGGTCCTCCATGTCGAGGTCGAGTCGGATCGCGGCCGGTGAGATCCCGGCTGCGTTGAAGACGTTGCTCGCCAAGCTCCTTGCATAGTCCGAAAACGGAACGCGCGAGTAGTCCTTGGACTGATACAGCTTCTCGTGGATCAGCGCGATCGCCTGGACCCGGGTCTGGCACTCGATGAGGGCATCGCGGCTCGATGCGTCGTTGAGCTGCCGCACCTGCATGTTGATCAGGCTGGAAATGACCTGCAGGTTGTTCTTGACCCGGTGGTGCACTTCCTGCAGCAGTACCTCGCGCTCCCGCAGTGTTGCGGACAATTCCGATGTCCTGTCGCGTACCCTCTGCTCGAGCTCTGAATTGAGCGTGCGAAGTTGACCCAGAAGATCCTCGCGCTCCCGGTCTGCCCTCTTGCGCTCCGTGATGTCGACGACGGAACTCAGAACGAACTCGCCCTCGGAGGTCTGCAGCGGGTTGAGGCCGATCTCGACGGGCACCTCGGAGCCGTCCTTGCGCAAGCCGTAGAGCTCCCGGCCCCCGCCCATCGCACGTGCCTTCGGCTCCCCGAAGAAAACCTTGCGGAACTCCGGGTGATGCGCCCGAAAGCGCTCCGGTACCAGCATCTCAATCTCCCGGCCAAGGAGTTCATCGCGCTGGTAACCGAACAACCGCTCCACCTGCGCATTCACGAGCACGATCCTGCCCCCGCGGTCCATCATCAGCATCCCGGTCGGCGCCGCTTCAATCGCCAGGCGGAACTGCTCGACGGAACGCTTGCGTTCCGTGATATCGACGACGGAACTCAGAACGAAGTCACCCTCGGAGGTTTGCAGCGGATTGAGGCCGATTTCGACAGGCACCTCCGTGCCATCCTTACGCAGCCCATAAAGCTCTCGACCCATGCCCATGGCCCGCGCCTTGGGGTCGCCGAGGAAGCTGACGCGAAAATTCGGGTGGCGCGCACGGAATCTTTCCGGCACCAGCATCTCAATCTCCCGGCCAAGAAGTTCATCGCGCTGGTAACCGAACAGTTTCTCCACCTGCGCATTCACGAGCACGATCTTCCCCTCGCGGTCCATCATCAGCATCCCGGTCGGCGCGGCTTCAATCGCAAGGCGAAACTGCTCGGTCGCTTTGCGCCGTTCGGAGATGTCGCGCGTGACCTTGCCAAAGCCGATGAGTTGGCCGCTCCGGTCACGCAGCGAGGTGATGATGACATTGGCCCAGAAGCGACTGCCGTCCCTGCGGACTCGCCACCCCTCGTCCTCGAGGCGCCCATCGCGCTCCGCGATCGCAAGTTCACGCCGCGGCTTATCTGCCGCAATGTCCTCGGCGGTGTAAAAGCATGAAAAATCTTTTCCGATGATGTCCGCCGCCGGGTACCCTTTGAAGCGCTCCGCACCGGAATTCCACGTCGCTACCCGGCCGCGGCTATCAAGCATGAAAATCGCGAAATCCCGCAGCGCCTCGATCTGGTAGCGAAGGCTTTGCTCTGCATCACGAAGTGCCGGCGCGACGCCCGGGCTGCTTGATTTCGGGCTCGCACCCATTGCGGCTACGGTCCGGCAGCGGCACAAGCTTGCAGGCTTGCCAGAAGGTGCGCACCCCAGGCTCCGGCGGCTCGCGGATCGCAGCGGGTCCCCACTCCGTTCATACGTTCCGGCGCGCGACCGCGATGAATCGAGGTGTCGATGGCCATGCATGCCCCCGCGGTGTTAGTGGAATACGCCATGGCGCACCGGACTCGACGACTGACCCGGGCATAGCATTGAATTGTCTTCCCAAGGCTAACGCATCCTCGTTGCCGACGATGTAGGGAAACTTTGACTTTTGCGCGGCAAATGAGCGTTGCGGCTGCAGGAAGGTGCTCCCTCCCGGGACCGTTGCACTCTATCGCCGCGATTGAGCCATTTGATGGCTGCCGCCACGGTCAACGGAACTTGGGTGTCGCGGCAGCAAACCCGCTGCGGCGCTTTGCATCAGAACCGCGCCGCTGAGGCTCAATATGCCCTGGCCCATTGTCGCAGGGAGCACGCGCAGAATCAGGCCGTAGGGGAAATCGAGCGGGTAGGGTCGGTTGATCCGTTGCGATTCCTCCAAGCTCGTCATGACATGAGAGGACCGCCATCCATATCTCTCGAAGAACTCGAACCAGTCTTTCACCTTGAACAGAAACGGCGCTGCCTTGAGCTTCGCATCCCATCCCCTCGGCGCCCTGCGCCGGCCGGCATTGTCGAAATCTTGGATCCAGATACTGATCGCGGGAATAGCAGCCAGATCGCTCGCAAGCGTTGCGGCATCGTGAACGGAAAAATAGGTCAGGACACCCTCTGTGATCACCAGCGTGTTCTTGGAACTTGTGCCACATCGAGCGAGGAGTGCATTGCGAGATTGGCGATCCAAGAGATCGACTCCGACGCGTTCGAGCTCACAAACGGGCTTATGCCCGGCGAGCTTGGAGTTCTTCAGTTCGACGATACTGGGGAAATCCACCTCAATCCAGCGCAGGGCCGCGGGCAGCCGCATGCGATAAGGCCGGGTATCCAGCCCGGCTCCGAGGTTCAGGACGGTGTCGACGCCGGATTGCAGCGCCTCGTCTATCAGCCGATCAATGGCGGATGTGCGCACGATCATGCCCCACTCCACCATGTTCGCGCGCGGAATGGAGCGGGCAATTAGGCGTCCGCGATTACCGCACAATAGCGAGGCAAGAGGATCGTGAAACACCGGTGCCGCCCGCTGCGATTCTTTCGCCCTGAAATGCGCTACCCAGAATGCCGTGTCAGTCACATGAGTGACTGAAGAATCAGCGCGCATAGGCGGTCAAATTCGATACCCGGTCTGAACCAGGATCGCCTGACGAGCGCACGCGCGCGGTTTCTGCGGACGGCCGTTCATGGCAGTTTGCGGCTCATTGTCACCGGCATGGCGGATTGGAGCTGAGCGGCCGTTGCGCAGGGAGCAGCTGCCGGATGATATTTGCAGCCGTTGAAGCGCATCAGTGCGACGGCTTCTTTCGGCGCGCAGTTCGTCGTGTTGCGCCATGGCCTCACGAAGACCGGGTGGTTCGGCTGCGATGCTCGCGGTGGCCAGCGTGCACAGGACCGGCAGCAAGAGTGCATTCCTCATATGACTCTTAGTCTATCGCGGCAGTGGCTGGCGGTGTCTCGAAATTGAACGAATGCTTGCGGCCGGGCCGCTACGCTTCGCCATGCGCAAATCCGAGACGTACGTCACGTGAGTTCGAGCGTTTTCGAGAATCAGGCGCATTCGGCTCGGTACAAGTCCCTATGTTCAGGCGGGCCGCGGCCCGGTAAAAATGGCCTCATGAAGATTCTCATGTTTGCCAATCATTCTTGCCTGGACTTCGAGAACAGCATGACTACGACGACTTCTCGAGCATTCTTGAGTAAGCAGCTGGCGCGAGTGATCGCGATCAACCTGATGTGCCTGGTCATTTTCGTCGCGTTTTGCGCCGTCATGGCCTTCGGTTCGCTTTCGGTGTTGCTCACCTATTGGAATGAGCACCGAGCCGCATCGATGGTTGGGATCATGATCGCGATCGTGTCAATCCCCGGTTTGGTGGAGTTAACCGCTTCGCGGCTGGGGTTCTGGCAAGGCTAGCTGTCGGAGCCGGACCGCAGCGGCACTCGCCTGTGTGGCGTGGGGTCTGCTTGCGGAGGCGCGGCGCACTCGAAACACTGAGCGCGTATTCTCAAGCCGCGCAAGCAAGAGTCGTTACCGCTTCTGTACAATTTGCGCGGCGGACGCCAAACTACGGCGCGTGGCGCTTGTGCGGATCAAGGACGACGCCAAACGGCGAGTCCCCTTGTAAACTGAGACGGTATGCGTTCAATAACCGCCGATCTGGCGCAAAGTGCACTCGACGCCGCACCCGATGCGCTGCTCATCGTCGACGGCGCGGGTCTTGTTCAGTTTGCGAATCGCCAAGTATCGGTGCTGTTCGGCTATGCGTATGACGAAATAATCGGGAAGCCCATCGAACAGCTGCTGCCGGAGCGCTTTCGGTCGCATCACGTGGGACATCGAGACCGCTATCTCGCGGCCGCCAAACTCCGCCCCATGGGAGTTGGGCTGGATCTTTTTGCGCAGCGCCGGGATGGGACGGAATTCGCGGTCGAGATCAGCTTGAGCCCCATCGAGGGAAAAATGGGACGGCTGGTTGCGGCCGCGATTCGGGACGTCACCGAACGCAAGCGGACTCAAACCGAACTCATACAAGCACGCGAGACAGCCGAGCGTGCTCAGCAAGTTGCCGTGGAGGCACGCATCAGCGCGGATCGCGCCAACCTCGGAAAAAGCCGGTTTTTGGCCACCGCCAGTCACGATTTGCGCCAGCCCCTGCAGGCATTGGCGCTGCTCAATCGCACGTTGCGCGGTTTCGTGAGCGACCAGGGCGCGGCTGAGGCGCTGTTGCAACAGGAGTTGACCATCACCGCGATGTCGCGGCTGCTCAATGCGCTGCTGGACATCGGCAAACTCGAGTCCGGCGCCATCAAACCGGCGCCGGCGGATTTTCCGCTGTCCCAGCTGTTCGATGAACTGCGCCGCGATTTTTCGGGCTTGGCGGCCGATAAGGGCCTGGTCCTCAAGGTAGAAGATAGCGGCGAGTGGGTCAACTCCGATCCTGCACTGATCGAGGAGGTGCTGCGCAATCTCGTGTCCAACGCCATCAAGTACACGCAAAAAGGCGAGGTCAGGGTCTCGTGCCGGCTCGACGGGCAATCAATCCGCGTGGAGGTACAAGATACCGGGATCGGAATTTCATCGGATCAGATCCCCTGTATCTTCGATGAATTTTACCAGGTGGGTGTATCGACCCATAGTTCGCGTGAAGGCTACGGCCTTGGCCTGAGCATCGTGCAGCGAATATCCGTGCTGCTGGGCTTGAATCTGGCGGTCGCATCGGAGCTGGGGCACGGCGCAATTTTTTCCTTCACCTTGTCGCCGGGGAAACCGGGGAGAGCCCATGCGGATATGCGGGCGCAACCCAGCACGCGGGCGCAGGTACGCCGTGCCCGAGTCCTGCTGGTTGAGGACGATTCTGCGGTGCGTAACGCCACGCGTTTGTTGTTGTCGGTGGAGGGCTATTCGGTGACGGCGGTTTGTTCATTGGCCGAGGCGCAGCAGGCGGTCGATGGAGGCGCGATGATCGACCTGTTGGTCACCGATTATCATCTGCGCGACGGCGAAACCGGCTTGGCGGTGATTGCGGCGCTGCGTGCCATTTTCGGCGCGGAACTCAAGACCCTGTTGATTACCGGCGATACCTCATCCGTGGTGCGCAAGATTTCGCAAGACTCGAATCTGCGGGTCATCAGCAAGCCGGTGAATGCCGACGAGATGCTGGGGATGATCGAGACTCTGCTGAGCTCGTGAGATCAACGGCGAGGGCTAGAAAGACAGCTCCGGCGGCGCACTGTTCCGCCCGACGCAGCAGCGCTTCGGTTGCGCAATCCAGCAGGTTCGCTCCCCGCCGCGCCCCTATGAGGGGAACTACTGATGGTGCAGAGGATAGCGCTGGGCCATCCTTTACCATGCGCAAAATTCCACTAAAGGGCCGCACAAGCCCATTTGTGGCGGGAAAATATCGATAGGCAGGTGAGCATTGACGAAAAATAATTCAGGCGGAATCGGATCACCTGGGTTGCTGAGCCAACTGATGGAAATCTCGCGGCTATCCGCGCTCACGGAATTGGCCAGCGGCATCGCCCATGAGTTGAACCAGCCGCTGGGCGCAATCGCGACATTCGCCCAGGCGGGGGAGCGCATGCTGAATCGCGCGGCACCGCTGGTCGAGGAAACACGCGACGTGCTGCGCCAGATCAATGATGCCGCGCTCTCGGCCGGCGCGGGAATTCGCCGCATTCGCCAGCTATTCGACCAGGATTCGTCGGTGCGCTCGAGCTGCCTGGTGGCAGATCTCGTCGATGAAATCAGGCCGGTGCTGCAGTTGTTCGCGGAACGCATCGGGGGTCAGCTGCACGTCGATATCAAGCCGGGGCTTCCCGCCGTCATGGCGGACCGATTGAGGATCCAGCACGTCCTGGTCGCCTTGGTGCAAAACGCGTGCGACGCAGGTGCGCTCGGTGCCGGCGCGCCAAAAATCAGCGTTTCGACCTGCAGCGATCGCTATATGGTCGAGATCAGCGTTCGGGATTCAGGTTCAGGGGTGCCGGCAAGCATTCAGCGTCAACTGTTCCGGCCCTTCTTCACGACCAAACAGCGCGGCACGGGCTTGGGCCTGGCCTCGAGCAAGGCTGTAATTGAAGCACATGAAGGTACAATGGGCTTCGAGAACTTATCCGCGGGCGGCAGCCGGTTCTGGTTTCGCTTGCCCGTGGCCGGCAGTTTGGGGGATACCGATGGCTCACGAAAAACCGGCGGATGATGCAACGATCTTCGTGGTTGACGACGATGACGGCATGCGCCGCGCGCTCGGCGCGCTGCTCGGTACGGTCGGCTATAAAACCGCCGTATTCGCGCTGCCCAGCGAATTTCTCGCGCGCGTCAAGGGCGACGAGCCGGGCTGTTTGATATTGGATATCCGCATGCCGGAAATGAGCGGCTTGGAGGTTCAGCAACGGTTAAATCGCGCCGGAGCCATGCTGCCCGTCATCTTCATCACCGGCCACGGTGATGTGCCCATGGCCGTTCAGGCGATGAAGGACGGTGCATTTCAGTTCATCCAAAAACCATTCCGTGAACAGGAACTCTTGGATCATATCAATCACGCATTGCAATTCGATCGGGACAATCGTAAGAATTTGGCGCTGCGCGCCGAGGTGCAGCATCGGGTGGACACGCTGACCGCAAGGGAGAAGCAAGTGATGGATCTGGTGGTCGAAGGCGAGGCCAACAAGGTCATGGCCATTGATCTGGGCCTGAGCGAGAGGACGGTGGAAATTCACCGGGCTAAGGTGATGGAAAAGATGCGTGCCCGTTCGGTGGCGCACCTCGTCAAGATGCATCTTACTCTGACGGGAACATCCTAGCGTCCTCAGCAGGGCGGGGAAGCGGCGAATCGCGTTCCTCGACGACCAGCACGTCGCAAAGAAAGAATTCGAGCAACCGCTCCAACTTGTATGCGGTTCTCGAAACGATCTACGGGTATTCCACGATAGCGTTTCACGCCGGGTGTGCCGATGCTGTTGATGTCCATTTGCGTCATTCCGTCAACCATAGATCGAGGTGACTTAGATGAGTTCAGCGGCAACCAAGGGCCCGGCAGTTTCCGGCAGCAAAGTCATCGAGCAACTGGCCGCGCAGCCCACCGGCAACCGCAGCGGGGCCGCGGAAGCGGCTGGCCCGCGGAGCAACGACGCACACGTGTCCACCACCATCATCGAGCGCATGGCCAATGCACGGCGCGGCTACCTGGCTTGGCTCGCCCTGCAGACCACCTCCATAACGGGCAAGGAACCGACCATCGACAGTGAAGCAGACGCTTCCTGGCGCGCCCGATAGTCCAACGCTCAAGGTAAGCCGGGGCTCCCGCCATCGGCGCCGCGGGATCGAGCGGCGCCGCCGCTGCGCCGATCCGGGCGCCTAGTTCAGCCGCAGCGTATGGATCAGTTCGGTTGCATCCTGCGGATTTACATCACTGCAAAATCCGAGGGTTTTGGCGAATCCGTTCATCGGCCCATTCTCGCTGGCGTCGATCGAGTATAGAGCACGCAGGCCGCGCCGACGTGCTGCCTCAATGACATGTTTGGTCAGCATGGTGCCCAATCCCTTTTGTTGCCAGGCGTCCATGACCGTTACGGCGAATTCCGCGCGGCCATCGCCGACCGCACTCATGCGCGCGACGCCGACCTCGCGCTCGACACCGGACTCGACGGCGAGCGCGACGAACGCCGCCTCGGTCGCTTCATCGAGCTTGGTGAGGCGCTCGAGCAATTCTTCGCTGGGCGCGGCAAAGCTGCTAAGAAAGCGCAAGCGGCGAGATTGAGGCGAAAGGCGCACGATGAAATCGTGCTCGATACCTGCGTCGCTCTCCGTGAGCGGTCGAATCGTCACGCGACTGCCATCTTTCAAAATTCCGACTGATGCCAAGGATTGGTTCGACATGGAAGTTCCGCCTGCGTTGTTGAAAATCATGAATCTTGTCTTTCGACCGTATCCATTGTGAAGTCGCGCGCCGCGACAGGCCATCCGTAATTGCCGAAAGGCTCGCGCACGGCAGCCGCTATTTGTTGGTCCGAGCGGCTAGGGGTATGTCCTGACACCGCTCGGCGCAGATTGTGGGAACTACGGATGGCCGCCGCCGTGGTTTGGCGGATGCTCCGTCGGTACCGCGGGCATGTGATGTGCAGTAGCGGCCGAGGAATGCACATGCAGTGGCGAATGTATGCAGACGGCTGCCGAGGCTCCATCGTCCCGGCGCGTGCCGATAGGATGTGCGGTCGATGCGCGGCGTGATCGCACCCGACGCCCGGCTGATACGCAAGTATGGAGGCGAGGGTCCTCGATATACCTCGTATCCCACCGCCATGCAATTCCATGAAGCGCTGGCGCCGGACGCCTACGAGGTGGCCGTGCGCAGCAGTGCGGGGGCGCGCAGCGACCAGCCGCTCTCGGCCTACGTACACATCCCGTTCTGCATGAGCCCGTGCCTGTATTGCGCGTGCAATAAAATCATTACGCTTAAATCCGAGCGGATCGACGCCTACGTGCAGCGCGTGTTGCGGGAAATCGCGCGGCGCGCGGGCGATCTCAGCCGGACGCGCCGCATCGATCAGCTGCATTTTGGGGGAGGCACGCCTTCGTACCTTCCGACCAAGAGCTTGATGCAGATAGTCGAAAGTCTGGCGGTCCATTTCGGGCTGTCGCAGGATGGCGCGCGCGATTTCTCGATCGAGGTCGATCCGCGTGGAGCGGATCCGGCGAAACTAATGGCGATGACCCGGGCCGGCTTCAATCGCATCAGCTTTGGCGTGCAAGATCTCGACCTCAGCGTGCAGCGGGCGATCAATCGCGTGCAACCGTTTGAACTGGTCGCGAGCGCCTACAGCAGCGCGCGGCGTGCGGGCTTCGAGTCGATCAACCTGGATCTGATTTACGGCCTGCCGCGGCAGACGCCGAGTACCTTCAACGCGACGCTGAAGCATGTCCTTGAACTGCGGCCCGACCGTTTGGCTGTGTACGGCTACGCGCATATGCCCAGCATCTTCAAGGCACAAAAGAGGCTCATGGCGAGCGAATTGCCGACTGCCGCCGAGCGGATCGTCCTGTTGCAGCTGGCCATCGAGGCGCTGACCGGTGCCGGCTACGTGTACATCGGCATGGATCACTTCGCGCTGCCCACCGACGGGCTGTCGCTCGCGAAGCAGAACGGCACGCTGCACCGCTCCTTTCAGGGCTACACGACCCACGCGAAGCGCGATTTGGTGGCGCTGGGCGTCAGTGCGATCGGCCATATCGGCGAGCTGTATCTGCAGAATTACAAGATGCTGAGGGACTATGATGCCGCTGTCGATCGCGGCGCGCTGCCCACGCAGCGAGGCGTGTACAGCAGTGCGGAAGATCGCGTGCGGGCACGGATTATTCAGCAGATCATGTGTCTCGGATACATCGATGTTCGCCTGATCGAATCTCAATATGGCGTGGCCTTTTGCGGGCATTTTGCCGCCGAGATGAAGCGCTTGCGCGACATGGCCGCCGATGGCTTGGTGACGCTTTCCTCAGAGCGCGTGGAGCTGACCGCGACCGGGCGTTTTCTGATGCGCAATGTCGCGATGGTATTCGATGCATATCTTGCGGCTGGAAATCAACAGCGGCCGCTGTCGCGCGTCGTGTAGGGGCGATCGACCGGGCCCGCCCGCGGCGATGGCGCTGCTTGGCCGGCCGTCGTGCATCGAGCTTGGCAGCTAGTCCGGCATGTGTTCACCCATCTCATCCCCGGGCAGGGGCAGGCGGACATCGACGATCTTCTCGCCGCGGAACAGAAACGTGTAGGTCTTGAATCCGACGTAGGTAGCGCGTGAATTCTTCGCGTTGATCGTCGCTTTGACCGTCCAACCATAGGTATGCGTTTCGCGCATCAAGAAGGTGCCGGTGACAGCCGTGGTGTACCCCGGCTCCGGGCTGGTGATCTCGCGATATTGAATCGAGTCGGGGTGCTTCAAATGAAGTGGAAAGTATTCTCGAATCGCATCCTGGTAATGGACCGGCATGTCGCCGTACTTCGTCGCCGCCTTGGGTGACGGCCGCAACGGTCCGGCGTCGAGGTCTGCAGCCGGCGGGGGCGCGGATTGACCGGGCGACGCGGGCTGGCCGGGGGTCGGCGGGGCGCCTTGCGCGCCGGCCACGGGTGCCGACGCCGCAACAGGCTCGTCCAAGCTCCAGGTATCGACCACGCATTTCCAGATGCCGTCCGCTTGTTTTCTCCAGATCTCGAGGCGACGTCCTCGATCCGATACCGGCGCCCCGTGCGAGTCGCCGAAGCGCAGTTCGTACGCTTCAAGCAAAAGCGCCTGCTCGCCTGACCGGGCCACCTCCACTTTGATCGGACTCCACGCGACGGAGAAGTGGGGCAGCGCCAGCAGATGGCGCACGGAATGGCGGACAATTTCCTTGTCGCTTGCGAGCCGCTCATTGGGCAAAAGGACCAGCGCATCGGGGGCATAGAACGCCATCCACGCCTCGACGCCGGCGGTGCGCGCGGCCGCGGCCCATTCAACATCGGTCTTGCGCACCGCCGCCTCGGCCGCCGCCGGATCGGCCGCGAGGCTCGGCCGGTATGAGGCCAGGGTGACAGCCAGAAATACAAGAAGTGCCAGCAGCCTATTTTTCATCATGTAATTCCCCGATACACCTGCCATCCGTTGAGTTTATCCAAGCCGGAGCAATGCGGCACGGACGCCGAAGGCGTTTTGCCACGCGGGCCCGGTACCGGTGGCGGCGCAAATCATCGCCTGGATTGTTGCTCTAAGTACACGCGCGCGCATACTGCGGCAATCCCGTAGTTTCAAAATGACTCAGGTTACTTAGAATCAATCCGCGCTGTCATGGCAGCTTCACGCAAAGGGATGCCTCTTATGATCGGACTTCGCCGCTTGATCCTCAGTTCTTTTGCCGCCGGCGTGTGCCTGGCAGCCACGGCGCCGAGTTGGGCCGTGCCGAGCTTTGCCCGGCAGACAGGAATGACCTGTGCCGCCTGCCACACCGTTTTTCCCGAGCTGACTCCGTTTGGCCGTGAATTCAAGCTCAATGGCTACGTTCTTGACAACATCAAGCAGGTTACGGGAATCGATACGTCGAATCGCTCCACGCTCGCGCTGAATTCCCTGGCGCCGATCAGTCTGATGGCGCAGATTTCCTCTACTCACACCAATGCGTCGCGGCCGGACTCCAGCCTTGCCGGAGCGCCGGCGAAGAACGGCGACGTACTCTTCCCGCAACAAGTGAGCTTCTTTTACGCGGGCAAGATCGCCGATGAGCTGGGAGCATTTATCCAGCTGACCTACGACGGGGTCGGCAACAGTTTCGGATTTGACAACACCGACATCCGCTTCGCGCATCATTTGTCGTTCGGCGGTGCCGACGGCAACGACCACGGCATGATTCTCGGGGTCACCCTCAACAACAACCCGACGGTGCAGGACGTGTGGAACACCACCCCGGCGTGGGGGTTCCCGTATTCCTCGAGCAGTGTCGCACCTGCGGCGATCGCCTCCACGAAAATCGATAGCGGCGCCGGGGGCTTTGGCCAACACGTCGCCGGTCTCGGCGTCTACGCATGGTTCGACGCTCACTATTACGCCGAACTGACCCTGTACACCTCCGCCGTGCGCGGCGGCGCTCACCCTCTCGACAGCACCGATGGCGCCGTGACCTCCGGAGCGGCGCCCTATTGGCGCGTCGCCTACGAACAACGTTGGGACCGAAACTCCCTTGAAATCGGCGCCTACGGGATCAGCGCGCGCACTCATCCCGGGAATGGCACGGCACTTGCCGGTGCCGTCGACAAATGGACGGACGTCGCGGCGGATGTTCAATATCAGTTCATCGGCGAGGAGCATTTGTTCACCGCGCTCGCCACCTACATTCACGAGAGTCAGACGCTCGGTGCCAGCGTTCTCGACGGATTTGCGGCGAACACCGACAACAAGCTGAAGACGTTCAAGATGATGGGCGAATATTTTTATCATCGGAAAATCGGCGGCACCATCGCATACTTCAGCACCTCCGGCAGCACCGATCCGGTGCTCTACGCTCCCGCGCCGGTCACCGGCAGCGCGAATGGCGGCCCGGACACGAGCGGTTACATTCTCGAGGTGAATTACCTGCCATGGCTCAACACCAAGCTGCAGGCCCAGTATGTCGGTTACCAGAAGTTCAATGGCCAGAACGGCAACAACCCGGGCGGTTACGACGGCAGCGGCCGCACCGCAGCCAACAACAACACCCTGTACTTGTTGGCCTGGCTGAACTTCTAATTTGAAAAAGCGAGGATTTATGAAGCGAGAGTACCTTGTCGCCCTGCTGATGAGCGCCTCGATCTGGATGACCGGGATGGCCCGGGCCGCGGATACTGCTGCCGAGGTTGCTGCGGCCCCACCCATGACTGATGCCCAGAAGGCCGCGCTGCGCAAAACCATCGAGACCTGCGGCACCTGTCATGGGATCAACGGCCGCAGTGTGGCGCCGACATTTCCGAACTTGGCGGCGCAGAGCGCGCCTTACATCGAATTGCAATTGCATGCCTTCAAGGACCAATCGCGCGCCGATCCCGACGCGCAGGCCTACATGTGGGGCATGGCAGCGCAGCTCAGCGATGCCACGATCAGCGGTCTTGCCGGTTATTTTTCTGCGCAGCCGGCGGCTGTGGGCACGCCCGGCAACCCCGCACTCGTTGCGCAAGGTAAAAAATTATACGAAGAAGGCGTGCCGGGGCGGCAAATCCCGCCCTGCGCCACCTGCCACGGCCCCCGCGCCCAAGGCCTGGCGAGCTTTCCGCGCCTTGCCGGTCAACATGCGCCGTATCTGCTCAAGCAGCTGCTGGTGATACAAAGTGTCCTGCGCATGGCGCCGGTGATGCATGGCGTAGTCAAGGATCTGACCAAGGAACAGATGCAGGCGGTAGTCGCCTATCTTGAATCCATTTAGCCCGGATCGATAGCACGCGAGCACCGCGATATTCTCGCAGCGGCCCGCCCGGGCCCCGAGGGCAGTGAGCGCTATCGCGGCACACTAAACAGCGTGCCCACCGCCGTGGTGATTGCCATTGCCAAGGTGCCCCAGATGAGAACGCGTGCCGCACCCCGGATTATCGGGGCACCGCCCATGTGCGCCGCGAGCGCTCCAAGCGCGGCGAGACAGACCAACGAAACGGCCGCAATGCCGAGGCTTACTTCCGCTGGAAACAGCATGCCCGAGATCAGGGGAGCGATACCACCCAATGCAAAGCTGCTCGACGACACCAGGGCGGCCTGCAGGGGCCGGGCGGTCAGCGCTTCCGTGATGCCGATATCGTCCCGCGCGTGGGCACCCAGGGCATCGTGGCTCATGAGCTGCTGCGAGACCTGCGCAGCAAGCTCCGGACTCAAGCCTCGCCTGATATAGATGTCGCGCAGTTCGGCTTCCTCGGCGGCCGAGTCGTTCTGAATGGCCTTTTCCTCCATCTCGAGGTCGGCTCGCTCGGTATCGGCCTGCGAGCTGACGGAGACAAATTCGCCGGCCCCCATGGAGAGCGCGCCGGCGGCGATCCCGGCAATTCCCGCCGCAAAGACTGCCGAGGGCGTCGCGTGCATCGCTGCAACCCCGAGCATGAGACCGGAGATGGACAGGACCCCGTCGTTCGCACCCAGCACGCCTGCGCGCATCCATCCGGATCGGTGAGTTCGATGCACGTGCGATGCCATGATCAATACGCTCGGGTGTCGCCGCTCACATGATATCCCTTCGGCCGCGCCAAGACGCGGACCGGTTCAATGGGATCCCAGCGCCGGCCGCGGCAGCGTCATGCCCTTCGTCGCGGCCACCTGCCGCAGTAGGTCCGGACGGTCGGAAATGATGCCATCGACGCCCATATCGATCAGACGGACCATGTCTTCGCGATCATTTACCGTCCAGACGATGACCGACAGGCCGAGGCTGTGCGCCTGAGCCACCGAGCGTGGATCGATGTCAGTGTAGAGCGGCGACCAGATCTTGCCGCCGGCGGCTTTGACGGCGCGCGGCACCGAGCCGCCGTAATTGCGCGGATCAAACCCGGCGGTCCAAGGCGAGGGCCGGTCGAGATAGATGTTCTCTTCCGGCTGTTCCTGCTGGGTCAAATACACCGTTGCAATGCTGGGTGCCTGACGTTGCACCAACTGCAGCGTTCGCCAGTCAAAGGACTCGATCATCACCCGATCGGCGAACCTCTCCCGGCGCAGCAGACCGAGCAGCGCGGCGACGAAATGCTGCGGGTCGGGGGATTCCTCCGGATGGTTCGGATCAATCTTGGTTTCGATGTTGAGGCGCACGTGATGGTCGCCCGAGCGGCGCACGAGTGCGAACACTTCCGCCAGCGTCGGTATTTTCGCGGGCATGGAGAGCTGATCGGGAAAGCGCGCGGCATAGTCGCTGCCGGGACGGATTTGTCCAACATCGTAAGCCTTGACTTCGGCAAGAGTCAGTTTGACATACGGGATCCCCTTGGCTACATACAGGCCGTCGGGGCCGCGCGCAAGATCGGGATTCAAGCCACGCTCGTGCGACACCACAATGACACCGTCCCGGGTGACGCCCAAGTCCAGTTCGAGCGTGTCAACGCCCATGGCCAGGGCGTTGGCGAACGACTGCAGCGTGTTTTCGGGCCGCAGCGCGCGCCCGCCACGGTGCGCCTCGATGTCGAACGGCCCGAGTCGCGCCGCCGGCGCCTCAGGCGGGGCGCCAAGCGCCGGTACGCCCAGAAGGATCAGAGCCGAGGCGGTGCACGCGAGGCTTGGCGCTGTGGGTGAATGCAAGGGTAGGTCTCCTTTTGCTGCGATGTTCAAAAACCGGAACCACTTCCCAGTCTACGGCGGGGTTCCGGGGTTACCTTAATAGAATGCGCGGCTGTTGGCCCAACTCGTTGCAAGCAAGGCGAATTTGGCGACCCCTCGAATCGGTCGTCGGGCAGCCCGGTCGGGTCCCTTCATGAATCCTCTCGACCTTGACCCGAAAGTATCCGCGACCGCGGTCGCCGCGTTGGGCACTGTCATCGGCGCGCTGGCCCAGCTGCGCATGGCTTGGCGCAAGGAAGTATCGGAGCGCGCGCGCGGGGTGCCGGCGACGAAGAAGTCGCGCCGCGGCCCGGTCCTGGCGGTATTTCTGCTGCTCGTCGCGGCCATGGTGGCCGGCTTTGTGTTGTCGCAGTACTTGATGGTGAGGCAATCGGACCGCGAGTCGGCGGCATTGCGTGGCGATCTGCAAGCGCAGGTGGCGCGCATCAGTGCGACGGCAGAGCGGCTGGAGCGGGTGACGGTGGGTGATCGGGGTCCGAGCGCGGATGGCGATCGCCGCGGGGCTGAAGAGGCCAGCGTCACGACAACGATTGGGCCGTGCCGCGCAATCGCCGCCCCTGCCGCCGGCGCTGCGCCCGGTTGTTCCGAGCAGGAGGCGCTGCGTGTGACGCTCTGCAGCAGCCTGCCGTCATCGGCGGTGATGACCGCGACGGTGCTGTACGCCCGCCCCGACAACTCACCGCAGCCGTGGGCCGACAGTCGGGTGGCCCCGGGCCAGGACATTGGACGCGCGCGATTCGCGGAAAAGACCTTCGAGCGCAGCGAATCCAATGAGACCAAGCAGGTCTGCACCGGCTTTTCTGCATGGGACGGGGAGCAGGCCTACAGTGCGCGCCTCGTCGTGACGTATTCGACCGTGGCGCGTGCAGTCTCCAATGCGGTGGTCGCGCCGATTGTCGACGCAGAGAAATAGCAGCTGCGCCCGTAGGCCATCGGGCGGTGTCGCTAGGGCGTCAGCACGACCTTGCCGATGTTTCTGCGTGCCTCGATGTAGGCTTGCGCTTCCCCCGCGCGCTCGAAGGGAAATGCCTTGTCGACGTGCGGACGCACCCAGCCGTCGGCGACACCTCCAAGCAGCGCATCGGCCCAATGCCGAATTTTTTCGGGCTCATGCCAGAGATGCCCGACGTTGACGCCGAACACCGCGCGGTTCTGATTCATGAGCGACAAGGGATGAAAAAACGGCATTCGGAGCGCGACGCCAAGCAACTTCAGCGAAGCGAGCGGACCTGAATCGGACGCCGCAGAAACGCCGAACATGCCGAGTCGCCCGGTGTGGCGCAACGCCTTGTAGCTCTTATGCCAATGATGACCGCCAATGGGATCGATGATCAGCTCCACGCCTTTGCCGTTTGTCAGGCGCGCCAGCTCCGTCGACCAGTCCTTGCCGCGATAGTCGATCGCTTCGTGCAGGCCGCGTTCCTTGAGAAACGCGTGCTTGCCGCTGCTGGCGGTCCCGAAGATCCTTGCGCCGACATGGCGCGCGACATCAATCGCAGCGAGACCGACGCCGCCGCCGGCGTTGTGGATCAGCACCGTTTCGTCGGCGGACAGCGAACCCATCACCACGAGCAGCTGCCATACGGTCAAATAATTCACCGGCAGCGCCGCGCATTGCTCATGGCTGAGCGACGCAGGTTTGCCGAATACCTGGATTTCGGGCACCACCACGGTGTCCGCATACCCGCCGAATCGCGTCAGCGCGAATACCTCGCGGCCGATCCAGTCCTGTCGCGCCTTAGGTCCCACCGCGTCCACGCTGCCGGATACTTCGTAACCGACAACGCAGGGAACTTTCGGGGCGTCGGGGTATAAACCTTGCCGAGCCAGAATGTCGGCGAAGTTGATGCCGCTCGCCTTGACGCGTATGCGCAGCTCGCTGCCCTGCGGCTGCGGGTCGGGTGATTCGCGTACCTGCAATTTCTCCGGGCCGCCGTGACCCGTAATGTAGATCTGCCGCATCGCTTGGCTCCTGGGCCGGCTGCAACCGTCTAAGCAGCTGAGTCGAGTGCGCCCTCGGGCGCGCCGCGGTTCAGCATGTCGGGCAAGAGCTGGCCGCTCTCGGTAAAGGACAGGGAGACCGAATTGAGGCAATGCCGCTCACCGGTCGGGCGCGGCCCGTCCGGGAAGATGTGGCCCAGGTGGCTGCCGCAGCGGGCGCAGACCTCTTCCACCCGGATCATTCCATAGCTCGTATCGCGAATGCGTTTGATGTGCGCCTCATCGTAGGGACTGAAAAAACTGGGCCAACCCGTGCCCGAATCGAATTTCGCGCTCGAGCGAAACAAGGGCAGGCCGCAGAAGCGGCAGCAGTAACTGCCTGCTTTTTTATTGTCGAGGAAGACGCCGCAAAAGGCCGCTTCGGTGCCATGCTGAAGAAGCACGCGCCGCTCGTCGGCGTCAAGACCTGCCGTGATCTCGCGCCGCTGAGCGTCGGTGGGTGGGGTCAGATCGAATGCCGTCATCATCGTCTGCGGTTATTTTTGCTCCGCGTAGATCTTCACCAGCCGATACAGGAATTCGCGGCCCTCGAGCAGGGACTTGACGCCGACGTACTCGTTGAGGCCGTGAATATTGCCCAGATCCGGTCCGAAGAACACCGGTTCCACGCCGAAAGTCGGAATCCCGACGGCATTGGTGAATTCACCGTCCGTCGCGCCCGCCTGCAGAATCGGCAGCACCGGCACGCCGGGCCAGAATTCCGCGGTCAATTTCTCGATCGGTGCCATGACGGCGGGCGTGAGAGGCGGGGGTGATGCGGTCGGTCCGCGGGTCTCGGTCGAGGAAATCTTCACCGCCGGATCCGCCGCCAATTCCTCGAGCTTGGCGCGCACGCTCTGCGCCGTAACACCCGGAAAAATACGGCAATTGACATTGGCCCGTGCCCGCTGCGGCAGCGCATTGGTGGCATGCCCGGCCTCGAGCATGGTGGCGACGCAGGTGGTGCGCAGCGTGGCATTCCAACTCGGATCCTTGGCGGATACCAGCGCGAGCGCCGACTTATTTTCGGGGTTCTTCAAGAACGCATTCATGGCGTCGGCGGTTTCGGTATCTCCTTTGGCGGCCAGGAGTTTGGCCATGCCGGTGAAGTACGCCCGGTTGCCGTCGGTGAACTGCGCCGGGAACTCGTAGGCGCCGATGCGCATGAGCGCTGCCGCGAGATGATAGATGGCATTGTCCTTCACGGGTCGCGAGCTATGTCCACCCCGGTTCGTCACTTCCAGGCGGTAGTTCTGCGGAAACTTCTCACCTGCCTCCACTTCCATGGCGACGCGATTGCCGCTCGTGTCCAATTCGCCGGCGGCGCCTTCGTTGAGCGCAAACGCGGCATCGATGAGATCGCGGCGATTGCGAGTCAGCCAGTCTGCGCCGTTGAAGGCGCCCGCGGTTTCCTCGCCGCAGGTGAGCGCGACCTTCAGTGTGCGCCGCGGCTGGTACTTTTCGCTGCGATATCGGATCAGCGTGTCGACCCAGATCGCCGCCTCGGCCTTGTCGTCGCTTGCGCCGCGCGCGTAGAAATTGCCGTTCTCCTCGACGAGCTTGAACGGATCGCGCGTCCAATCCTCGCGCTTCGCCTCCACGACATCGATGTGCGCCAGCAGCAGAATGGCCTTGAGCTTCGGATCCCGGCCCGGGTAGACCGCGACCAGGCCGCCTTCCTGCGGATGATCGGGGGCGGCGAACGGGTGTAAATCGCTGTCCGGGAAGCCCGCCGCCTTCAGGCGCGCAGCCATGCGCTCCGCGGCGAGTGTGCAGCTCCCCGCCGACAAGGTCGTGTTGGTTTCGACCAGTTCCTTATAGAGCTCGCGAAAGCGCTGCTCGCCGGCCGGGGTATCCTGAGGAGGCAAGGCAAACGCTGAGAATGCGGCGAAGGCGGCAACAGCGGCAAGCAGACGTTTCATCATGAGCTCCGTGAGGGGTGCGGTCGGGCATTAAACGATTATTGCACGGCGAATATCAAGGCCTGACTGCGCCGATGTGAACGGCGATCAATCGCCGCCGGCCGTCGCGCGCGCTCGACGCGCCGTCGCGTTCTATCAGCGCGCTTGACGCGCCTTGACCTTTTCGACGTACCGATCGCGCAGCTCGGTCTGTCGGGATTTCATCTCGACCGGCCGGCCCGCGATCCATACCTTGTCGGCAAGTGTCGAGACCTCCAGCGGATCGCCGCTCCAAAGCACCAGATCCGCGGCTTGCCCGATCGCAATTCGCCCATGCGTCGCGCCCAGTCCGAAGATATCGGCCGGGGTCGAGGTGATCGCGGCCAGCGCCGATTCCCACGGCAATCCATGGGCCACCGCGTTGCCGGCGAGCTGGCGCACCAGCCGAGCCTGCGCCGTGTCGCCGCTCGAGAAGGCGATGCGCACGCCCGCGCGCTGCAATCGTGCCGCATTGTCGAGCGAGGAGGCCAGCCGATCGAAGTCCGCGGGCAAATCGTTCAGCGGATTGAGAATCACGGGCACATTGTTTTTGGCGAGGTCTTTTGCGACCAGCCAGGCTTCATCGCCGCCGAGGATCACGGGCTTGAGCCCATTGCGCCCGGCGAATGCGACCACTTCAAGAATGTCGGAAGCACGGTCGACCTGAAATAAGACCCGTCCGCCGATGAGATAGCGGTTCAAGGCGTCGCGGCCCGCCGCGTGCAGCAATGCCCCCTGGCCGATGGGTCCGGGCGAATGTGCTTCGCGGATCGCTTGCTCCAACAGCATGTATTCGGCGGCGCGCGATCCGCCGGATTGCCGGGCTCCGGCGGCGCCCATTTGTACGAACAACGAGCGGCTGCCCGGCAGCGCGGCATCGTAGCGGCCATCGAGCGTGACGGCCGATCCTTGCCCCCCGATGATGCTGTCGGCGGCGTTGGGTGCGAGCACGGTCCAGGTCACGCCTTCAACGCGCTGGACCGGCACCATGATCGAGCGGGGGTTGTACGCCACGGTGACATCGAGCTCCGGACGCCACTGCTGCTCCCATGCGGGTGATTTTTGGTTCAAGGTCGAATCGACGGTTTCGGACTCTGCGGCGATCTCCTCGAGGCCGATGGCGGTGAGCCCGCCGAACAGTCCCGGCGTCAACTCCCGGCCCTTGGCCTCGATGACGGTGGCGTTCGGCGCCGCAGCGTCTGCGCCGATGGCGACAATGGTTCCGCCGCGAACCACGACATCGGTGTTTTTCAACGTGCCTTTGGCCGACGCGGTGTGCACCGTCGCGCCGCGTATGACGAATTCTTCCGCCGCCGCGCACTGCGCATCCATGAGCCCCAAGGCCAACAAGACCGGAAGCAACGGCTTCATAGTGAGGACTCCGCGATGTGCCTGCCCAATAGAAAATCGGAACGGGGCGGGACCTTGGGATGAGCGCGATCGAAGCTGAGTGCGCCATCGATGAACACCTGCTCTGCGAGCGCGTAGACGCTGAAGGGGTTGCCGTTCCAGATCACCACATCCGCCGCCTTGCCGGTCGCGAGCGTGCCGATGCGATCCTCGAGTCCGAGCGATTTCGCCGGATTGTAGGTGAGCCAGCGGATGGCGCGTTCCGCCGGCACCGTCAACCCGACGCGCTGGCCGTGCGCCATCGCCTTGGCTGCCTCCTGATTCAAGCGCTGGATGCCGTCGGCGGAATCCGAGTGCACGATGGCGCAACTGTGTTCGGGATAGTCGACGATGGCGAGATTTTCCTGCACCCCGTCGTAGGCTTCCATCTTGAAGCCCCACCAATCGGCCCACATCGCGGCGCAGACGTTTTGTTCCGCGAGGCGGTCGGCGATTTTGTAAGCTTCCACGGCATGATGGAACGCCGTAATCTTGAAGCCGAACTCGGCCGCCACATCCAGCATCGTCGCCATTTCATCGGAGCGATAGCAGTGCATCTGCACGCGGATCGTGCCCTTCATCACTTCCGCCAGCGTCTCGAGCTTCAGATCGCGCTTCGGGGGACTCGGCGGCGTGAGTTCCTTATCTGCCGCGCTGTCCTTATCCTTGGACTTCTTGGCGGTCCCCGCGGCTTGCTCGGCTTTCTTCTTGTCGTACGTCGCCAGGTCGCGATGGTACTTATCCCACTGCTGCTGGTAGTCCTGGGCATCGGCAAAGGCTTGGCGGTAGCCGGCGACGTTACCCATGCGCGTCGAGGGCGCTTGATTCTTGCTGCCGTACACGCGCTTCGGATTTTCGCCGCAGGCCATCTTCAGTCCATAAGCCGCGCCGGGAAATTTCATGCCTTGGTAGGTCACGGCCTGAACGTTCTTGACGATGACTGAACGGCCGCCGATGAGATTCGCCGAACCGGGCAGAATCTGCATGGTGGTCACGCCGCCTTCGAGTGCCGCTTCGAAACCGGGATCTTGGGGCCAGATGGAATGTTCCGCCCAGACTTGGGAGGTCACAGGACTGGTCGCTTCGTTGCCATCGTCGAGGCCCTTCACACCGGGACTTGCGTATACCCCCAAGTGCGAGTGGATATCGATGATGCCCGGCGTCACCCACTTGCCGTGCGCATCGATGCTGTGAGCGCCGGCGGGGGCCGCAAGACCTTTGCCGATCGCTTGTATGCGGCCGTCGGCAATCACGATGTCCGCCCCATCGAGGCGCTCGCCAGTGCCGGTGAGAACGGTCGCGCCTTGAATCAACACCGGCGGATTGACGGGTACTTGATAGGTCGACGGAAAGGGATCGGCCGCCAAGGCGCCGGATGACATCAGAGCCGTGGAAAACAGCAGCGCTACGCGCGACGTTGCGTTCATTGTGCCTATCGTCCCCCGATTTTTTTCATGTCGGCCAGCTTGCCGAGTTCCGAGCAGCTTAACAGCAGATGGACCGCGCTTTGAAGCCCGTCTCGATCCTCGAGGTCGAATCGAGACGGTTGCGGGCTGTCCAGATCCAGCACGCCCAACAGCGCGCCGTCTTGTACCAGAGGCAGGACGATTTCGGAGCGCGACGCCGCATCGCAGGCAATGTGACCGGGGAATTCGTTCACGTCCGGCACCACCAAAATCTCGCGGCGCTCGGCGGCGGTGCCGCACACGCCGCGACCGAGCGCGATGCGCACGCAGGCCACCTTGCCCTGAAAGGGCCCCAGCACGAGCTCCCCGCCCTGCATGAAGTAAAATCCCACCCAATTCACATCGGGCAGCATTTGATAGAGCAGCGCGCACATATTCGCCGCGTTGGCCAGGCCGTTGCGCTCTGCTGAAAAAAGCCCGGCCAATTGCACGCCGATCTCGCGGTAAGCGCCTGCCTTGGAAAGACCCGGGGCGGATTCAATGACATGCATGGCGAGACCTAGATTGTCAGCCGATAGACGCGTTGCGCGGTGCCGCTGAACAGCGCGGCCTTCTCATCCGCGGAATATTGCTTGGCCAACACCTTGAAGGCGTTCCACAGCACCGGATAGGTGCAGCTTCCCATATCCACCGGAAAGTTGCTCTCGAACATGCAGCGGTTCGCGCCGAATAATTCCACGCAGGTCTCGATGTAGGGGCGCCACTCGCCGGCGAGCTGCGTCGAGGAGGCCGCCGAGGATTGCAAAAAGGACGGAAAGTTGCAGAACGCCATCGCCAGGCCGCCAAGCTTGACGGAAACGTTCGGCAGTGCCGCGAGCTTGCGCATGTTGCCGCGCCAGATCGCAAAGCGCTCCTCGCGCCTGCCTTGATAGCCGGCCAGCCCCAGCGGCGTGCCGACATGATCGAGAACCACCGGCGTTGCGGGAAAGGAATGCGCCAGATCGATCAATTCGGGCAACTGCGGCTCGAGCAGCCAGGCATCGAAGGACAACTTGAACTTCGCCAGTTGCGCATAGCCCTCGCGGAAGGCCTTTTGCGAGAACAATCCCGGGCCGACGCGCGCCAGCGGACCGAGCACCTGGGAATCCGCATCGTAAGAGGCGCTATGACGAATGCCGCGAAAACGATCGCCTGCCGTCTTCAAGTGCGCTTCCAGCACCCCGCTCACCGCCGCGCCGGCGGTCAGATCGGCGTGACCGACGATGCCGGCACAGGCTCTGATCGGGCCGTACCTGCCGCTCGCGCACATTGCCGCCACGCCGTTCACGAATTCGGTTTCACCGACCGGCCTGAAGCCTTCAGGCCCGTCGGCACGGTACATCGCGCCGCACTGGACGAAAACCGTCGCGCGAATGTTGTGCCCGGTTTGGAGGTCCGCCAGCAATTCGGGCAACAAATAGCGCATCGCGCGACGCACGACGGTCGTGAAGCCGTGCTCCGGCGTGGGTGGCCCGGTCAACAGCGCCGCCGGCCAATCCCATAGATGGTGGTGCGGATCGATGATCGGCAAATCCGGTTCCAAAATCGGTTCGGTCGGTGCAGTGCTCGTCATGCTGATCTCCGCTGCGGGTGCGGGTATTTTGCACGATTTTTCGCGCGCGGCGCAGCAATCCGCATCGAATGAGCGTTGCCATGAAGCGGCAGCCGGCCCGGCGAGTCATGCCGGCACTGCGCCAAGAAAGGGAAAAATCTACAAGAACTTTATATCGCTGCAACTAGCATTCCCGGACCGTACCCGTCGTGCGGGAGTATCGATTTTCATCGTGAGGAATTCGATGGACGCCATTTATTTGCTGATTCTCGCGGCTCTTTATGGCGCGACCCATGCGCTGGTGTGGGCCTTCGAGCATCTTGGCAGGACGCCATGACGATCATGTATGGCCTGGCCGGGCTGCTCGCGCTGCTGTTGTTCGGATACCTGCTGTACGCGCTGCTGCGCGCGGAGCATTTCTAATGGATGCCAACACGATGTTCGGCGTGCTGCTGACGGCATTCCTCGTTCTTGTCGTGCTCTGCGTCAAGCCGCTCGGCAGCTACATCGCCGCCGTCATGCAGCACCGGCAGGCCCGGCAGAATTTCTTGCTGCGCGCCGGCGCCCGGTTCGAGGCGCTCTTGTATCGCCTCTGCGGGATCGATCCGGGCGAGGAAATGCCCTGGACGCGGTACGCGATCGCCGTGCTCCTGTTCAATGTGCTGGGCGCAGTCCTCGTGTATGGCCTGCAGCGCCTGCAGCGGTTCCTGCCGCTCAATCCGCGAGGGTTGGCGGCCGTCAGCCCCGATTCCGCATTCAATACCGCCGTGAGTTTCATCACCAACACCAACTGGCAAGGGTACTCCGGCGAGTCGACCATGGGATACCTCGTGCAGATGGCGGGTCTCGCGGTGCAGAACTTTCTGTCCGCCGCGACCGGCATCGCGGTGGCGATCGCTTTGATCCGAGGCTTCGTACGGCACACGGGCAAAACCATCGGCAACTTCTGGGTCGACGTCACGCGCGCAACGCTCTATGTGTTGCTGCCGCTGGCCGCGGTGCTGGCGCTGGTGCTCGCGAGCCAGGGGGTAATCCAGAATTTCGCCGGCTACCGGGAGGCGACGCTCGTCGAGAAACTCACCTATCAGAATCCGCAGACCGACGCCGCCGGCAATCCCCTCAAGGATGCGCACGGTAACGCCGTAACCGAGACCGCGGTGACGCGGACGCAGACGCTGCCGATGGGACCGATTGCCTCGCAGGAGGCCATCAAGGAACTGGGCACCAACGGCGGAGGCTTCTACAACGCGAATTCCGCTCATCCGTACGAGAATCCGACGGCACTGACGAATCTGCTGGAGATGCTGGCGATATTCGTCATTCCATTCGCTCTGACCTACACCTTCGGCAAAATGGTCGGGGACACCCGGCAGGGCTGGGTGGTGTTGACCGCCATGTTGATTCTGTTCGTGCCGCTGGTGATCATGGCATTCCACAGCGAACAGCTCGGCAATCCTCTGCTCACGCAACAGGGAATCGATCAGGCCGCGGGCCCCGACCAATCAGGCGGCAACATGGAGGGCAAGGAAACCCGCTTCGGCATCGCCGCCTCGGCGTTGTTTGCGGCTGTCACCACGGCCACTTCCTGTGGCGCGGTCAACAGCATGCACGACTCCATGACGCCACTCGGCGGTTTGGTGCCGTTGCTGCTGATCCAACTCGGCGAGGTTGCACCGGGAGGCGTCGGCACCGGCGTGTATTCGATCCTGATGTTCGCCATCCTCGGTGTGTTCATTGCCGGTTTGATGATCGGCAGAACACCGGAGTACCTGGGCAAGAAGATCGAAGCGTTCGAGATGAAGATGGCCTCGCTCTTTATTTTGACGACGCCGTTCGCCGTGCTGATCGGTACCGCGGTTGCCGTGCTGTCGGTCGCCGGCAAGGCCGGGGTCGCGAATCCCGGTCCCCACGGCTTTACCGAGATTTTGTATGCGTTCTCCTCGGCGGCCAACAACAACGGCAGCGCGTTCAACGGACTTGCCGCGAACACGGTTTTCTACAACGTGGCTACCGCCCTGACCATGTTCATCGGCCGTTTCTGGCCGATCATCGCGGCGCTGGCCATCGCCGGGTCGCTCGCGGCGAAGAAGCGGGTCCCGGTCACGGACGGCACCATGCCGACGCATGGCCCCTTGTTCGTGACCCTGCTCATCGGTTCGATTCTGCTGATCGGTGTCCTAACCTATGTTCCCGCGCTGGCGCTGGGACCGGTGGTCGAGCACTACCTGCTTGCCGCCGCCAAGTAACGAGTTTTTATGTCGCGGCAACAACTTTCGCTTTTCGATGGCAAGCTTATCGGACCTGCGCTGCTCGAGTCCCTCAAGAAACTCGATCCGCGCATCCAGTGGCGCAATCCCGTGATGTTCGTGGTCTATATCGGCACGGTGGTGACGGCCATCCTCTACGTCCAGGCGCTCGCCGGGCACGGCGAGGCGCCGGCGGGTTTCATTCTGGCCATCACCGTCTGGCTGCTGTTCACGGTCATCTTCGCCAACTTCGCCGAAGCGCTCGCCGAGGGCCGCAGCCGCGCCCAGGCTTCCGCACTTCGCAACATGCGCCAAACCGTGATGGCCAAACGCCTGGTGCAGAACAGTCCGGGCGCCCGCCGGACGACGCCCGTCAAGGCGGAGGATTTAAGAAAGGGCGACGTCGTGCTGGTCGAGACCCATGACACCATTCCGGCCGACGGTGAAGTCATCGAAGGCGTCGCCTCGGTCGATGAGAGCGCCATCACCGGCGAATCCGCGCCGGTCATTCGCGAATCGGGCGGCGACTTTGCGTCCGTTACCGGCGGCACGCGCGTATTGTCCGACTGGCTCGTGGTGCGGGTGACCGTCAATCCTGGGGAAACCTTTCTCGATCGGATGATATCGATGGTCGAGGCCGCAAAGCGCCAGAAAACGCCCAATGAGATTGCACTGACCATATTGCTGGTGGCCTTGACGCTGGTGTTCCTCGTCGTGATCGTCACGCTGCTGCCGTTCTCGCTGTTCGCCGTCGAGGTCAGCAAAGTCGGAAGCCCGGTCTCCATCACCGCGCTGGTGGCGCTGCTGGTGTGCCTCATTCCCACGACGATCGGCGGCCTGCTCTCGGCGATCGGCGTGGCCGGCATGAGCCGCATGATGCAGGCAAACGTGATCGCGACTTCCGGCCGCGCCGTGGAGGCCGCGGGCGACGTCGACGTGCTGCTGCTCGACAAGACCGGCACCATTACGCTCGGCAATCGGCAGGCGACCGTGTTTCTGCCCGCGCCGGGCGTGACCGAGCAGGAATTGGCGGACGCCGCGCAACTCGCCTCGCTCGCGGATGAGACCCCCGAGGGGCGCAGCATCGTCATCCTTGCCAAACAGCGTTTCAATCTGCGTGAGCGGGATTTGGGCACGCTGGGCGCGATCTTCGTGCCGTTCTCGGCGTACACGCGCATGAGCGGCGTCGACATCGGTGAGCGCCAAATCCGCAAGGGCGCTCCCAATACGATCGTCAAGTATATCGAGGCGCTCGGCAAGCAATGTCCGCCTCAAGTCGAGGAAGCCGTGCAGCGCGTCGCGCGCCAGGGCAGTACTCCGCTGGTCGTCGCCGATGGCGGTCGCGTGCTCGGAGCCATTGAGCTCAAGGACATCGTCAAGGGCGGCATCAAGGAGCGCTTCGCCGACCTGCGGCACATGGGCATCAAGACGATCATGATCACCGGGGACAATCGGCTCACGGCGGCGGCGATTGCCGCCGAGTCGGGGGTCGATGACTTTCTCGCCGAGGCGACCCCGGAAGCGAAACTCAAACTGATTCGCGAGCATCAAGCCCAGGGACGCCTCGTTGCGATGACCGGCGACGGCACCAATGACGCGCCCGCGCTGGCGCAATCGGACGTTGCGGTGGCGATGAACACCGGCACGCAGGCCGCCAAGGAAGCCGGCAACATGGTCGACTTGGACTCGAATCCGACCAAACTCATCGAAATCGTCGAGACCGGCAAGCAAATGTTGATGACGCGCGGCGCGTTGACGACATTTTCGATCGCCAATGACGTCGCGAAGTACTTTGCGATCATTCCGGCCGCGTTTGCCATGACCTATCCCGAACTGGGCGCGCTCAATATCATGCATCTGGCGACGCCCAATTCCGCGATCCTGTCGGCGGTGATTTTCAACGCGCTCATCATCGTCGTGCTGATTCCGCTCGCCATCAAGGGTGTGAAGTACCGGCCGCTCGGCGCCGGTCCCCTCCTGCGGCGCAACCTGCTCGTCTACGGGCTGGGCGGCATCATCGTGCCGTTCCCGGGAATCAAGCTCATCGACATGATCTTGTCGGCGGCCGGCTGGGCCTAAGGAGATCAAAATGTTCGTGCAACTCATCCGCCCGGCAGTCTGTCTCCTTGCCCTCATGACACTGCTGCTGGGAATCGTCTATCCATTCGCCATCACCGCTGTGGCGAACGTGGCGTTCCCGAAGCAGGCCGCCGGCAGCCTGATTTATCAAGACGGCAAACTCATCGGATCGGCGCTCATCGGGCAAAACTTCGCCGACCCAAAATACTTCTGGGGCCGGCCATCCGCCACCACGCCGCAGCCCTACAATGGCTTGAGTTCGACCGGCTCGAACTTGGGGCCCCTGAATCCCGCGCTCATCGATGCGGTGAAAGCGAATATCAAGGCGCTGCACGATGCAGACCCGGGCAACCGCAGGCCGATCCCCGTCGATCTGGTGACGGCATCGGCGAGCGGCCTTGATCCCGACGTGAGCATCGCGGCGGTGCAATACCAGGCCGCGCGCGTCGCGCGCGCGCGGCGGCTCGAACCCGCTCGGGTCGAAGCGCTGATCAAGGCGCACATGCGCGAGCGCCTCTTCGGCATCATCGGCGAGCGGCGGATCAATGTGCTCGAACTCAATCTCGCGCTCGATCGGACCCCCAACGGGCGGTAAATCGCTCACAATAGCCTGCGATGGCAACACCGACCGACCAACGTCCAGATCCGGACCTGCTGCTCGCGAAAGTCAACCGCCAGGAACTCGAGGCGCGGCGCGGCAAGCTGCGGATTTACTTCGGCTCATCGGCGGGTGTCGGCAAGACCTACGCGATGTTGATCGCGGCGCGCAAGCTGGCGAGCGAGGGGCGCGCGGTCATGGTCGGGGTGGTCGAAACCCACGGCCGTGCGGAGACTGCCGTGCTGCTCGAGGGGTTGGAAGTCCTGCCGCCCAAGTCCATCGAGTATCGTGGCAAGACCTTCATCGAATTCGACCTGGACGCGGCGCTGGCGCGGCACCCGCAATTGATCCTGGTCGATGAGTTGGCGCATTCCAACGTGACCGGGACACGTCACCCGAAGCGCTGGCAGGACGTCGACGAACTGCTGGCAGCGGGCATCGACGTATTCAGCACGCTGAACGTGCAGCACCTGGAAAGCCTCAACGATGTGGTGGGCGGGATCACCAACGTACGCGTCTGGGAGACCGTGCCTGACAAGGTATTCGACGCCGCCGATGAGGTCGTGCTGGTCGACATCCCGGCGGATGAACTGTTGGCGCGGCTGAAGGCCGGAAAGGTCTACGCGCAACAAGCCCAGCACGCCGCGCAGCATTTTTTCCGCAAAGGCAATTTGATGGCCTTGCGGGAACTTGCCCTGCGGCGCACCGCCGACCGGATCGAGGGCGACGTGCAAGCCTATCGGGTCGATCAGTCGATCGGCTCGGTGTGGAAGACGGCCACCGCGCTGCTGACCTGCGTCGGGCCGGACGCGGCCGCGGAACGCGTGGTACGCGCCGCGGCGCGCCTCGCCGGCCAGCTGAATACCGAGTGGCATGCCATCTATGTTGAAACGCCGGGTCTGCAGCGATTGGCGCCGGCGAAGCGCGAGAAGATCCTCGCGAACCTGAATTTGGCGCAGCAATTGGGCGCGACGACGGCCGTCATCGCGAGCGCGCAGATTGCCGAGAGCCTGATTGCCTACGCGCGCAAGAACAACTTGTCCAAGCTGGTCATCGGGCGCGACCCCATCAGGCGCTTGTGGCCTTGGCAGCGATCCAGCGGCCAGAAACTGGCCGTGCTGGCGCCCGACATCGATTTGATCGAAATCGGCCGGGCCGGGAATTCCGCCAAGGAGAGCGGCCGCGAGCGCGCGCCCGCGTCGGCCCCGGCCGATCCGGAGTCCAACGAGCGGCTCAAGCTCAAACGGCTGCGCTATCTGTGGGCCGCGATCGCCTGCGTGGGCGTGACGTTGATCTCAATGCCGTTGGCGGCGCATTTCGATCGCTCGAACATCGTGGCGATATTCATCCTGGCCGTCGTGCTGGTGGGAGTGCGGCTTGGCAGAGGGCCGGCCGCGCTGGCCGCCATCCTCAGCGTATGCGCCTTCGACTTTTTCTTCGTGCCGCCGCGCTTTTCCTTCGCCGTGAGCGATGTGCAGTACTTGCTGACGTTTTTTATCATGCTGGCGGTGGGCCTGATCACCGGCCAGCTCACCGCGGGCCTGCGCTTCCAAGCCCGCGTGGCGTCGCACCGCGAGGAGCGTGCCGGCTCGCTGTACGAATTCGCGCGCGATCTGTCCGCTGCCGTGCAGGTCGAACAAGTCGTGAGGATCAGCGACGATTCCATTCGGCGGACCTTCCGGGCGAAAACTGCGTTGCTGCTGCCGGATGCCGGCGGCAGATTGATTGCGACCTTGTCAACTGCGGGCGCTGACGGTGCCACGGCGGGATCGGCGGCCGATGCGGGATTGGCGGTTGAAATCGGCACCGCTCAGTGGGCCTTCGACAGGGGCCAACCGGCGGGTTTCGGCACCGACACCTTGCCCGGCAGCGAAGTGCTGTACATTCCGCTGCGCGCCCCGACAAAGGCGCGCGGCGTGCTGGCGGTGAAGGCGCACAACCGGCGCATGCTGCGCATTCCGGAGCAGCGGCAATTGCTCGACACGTTTGCCGCGCTGATTGCGATCGCGTTGGAGCGCGTCCACTACGTCGGCGTTGCCCAGGATGCGCTGCTGAAGATGGAATCCGAGCGGCTGCGCAATTCGCTGCTGGCGGCACTGTCGCACGATTTGCGCACACCCTTGACCGTGCTGCTGGGATTGGCGGAATCCTTGGCGCTCACCGCGCCCAGATTATCGAGCGTGCAGCAGGAAACCGCGCAGGCCATCCAGGATGAAGCGCGCCGCATGAGCACGATGGTCAGCAATCTGCTGGAGATGGCGCGCATCGAGAGCGGCGAGGTCAAGTTGAATTTGCAGTGGCAGCCGCTGGAGGAAGTGGTCGGTGCGGCGCTCGAGGCGGCGCGCGCCATGCTGCAACGGCATGTGGTCGTCGTGCAGCTTCCCCGCGATTTGCCCTTGGTCAAATTCGACGCCGTCCTGATCGAACGGGTGCTCGTGAACTTGCTGGAAAACGTCTCCAAGTACACTCCGCCCGGCACCACCGTGACCTTGTCGGCGCAGTCGAGCGGCGATCGGCTCAGTGTGGCTGTCGCCGACGATGGCCCGGGGTTGCCTGCCGGGCGGGAAGAGGCGGTGTTCCAGAAATTCACGCGCGGCGAACGCGAGTCCTCCACACCGGGCGTGGGATTGGGACTGGCGATTTGCCGCGCCATCGTTGAATCGCATCAAGGCAAGATCAGCGCCGCGCGACGCCTGGGCGGCGGCGCGATCTTTACTTTTACTCTGCCTCTTGGCACGCCGCCGCCGGCGGTCGATCCTGAAGCGCAGGCCGGCGATGGCTGAGCCGCTGCGCACGGCAATTCTGATCGAGGATGAACGTCAAATCCGGCGCTTCGTGCGCACGGCCCTGGAGACGGAGGGTTGGAATGTTCATGAAGCCGAGACTCTGCGGCAGGGATTGGCGGATGCCGCAACCCGCCGTCCGGACCTCATCATTCTGGATCTAGGCCTGCCGGATGGAGACGGCGTGGATTTTCTGCGCGACCTTCGCGGCTGGTCGAAGGTCCCGGTCATCGTCCTGTCCGCCCGAGTCGGTGAGCAGGATAAGATCACCGCGCTCGATGCCGGCGCCGATGACTATTTGACCAAGCCCTTCGGCGTCGGCGAACTGCTGGCCCGCGTTCGCGCTTCCTCGCGGCGGCGGCAGGAAGCGGGCACCGATCCGGGTGCGGGCGCGGTGTTCGAGTTCGGCGATGTCAAAATCGATCTCAGCCTGCGCACGGCGCACAAAGGGGATGCGGCGGTTCATTTGACGCCGATCGAGTATCGACTGCTCAGTCTGCTGATCGCCAATGCCGGCAAGGTCCTCACGCACCGGCAGATCCTGCGCGAGGTGTGGGGGCCCGCGCATTCCGAGGACGGACATTACGTACGCGTATATATGGGACATCTGCGGCAAAAACTCGAGGACGACCCGGCGCAGCCCAAGCACATCCTGACCGAAACGGCCGTGGGCTATCGTTTGGTGCAAGACGCGCGAATTTGAAGAATCTGCCGGCGGCGCCCGGCAAAGTCCTACATACTGCGTGGCGACGCAGGGGTGAATATGCTGCATCAAGAGAGCCGGCATCGGTGCTGACCGATCAAGATATTTATTTGTTTCGCGAGGGAACCCATGGCCGTCTGTTCGACCGGCTGGGATCGCATTTAAGCGAGGACGGCGGCGGCGCGCAGTTCGCCGTTTGGGCACCCAACGCATCCGACGTCTCGGTCATCGGGGATTGGAATGGCTGGAACGCGCAAAGCAACCGGCTGCTGCCGCGCAACGATCAATCCGGAATCTGGGAGGGCACGGTGGCGGGTGCACAGCACGGCCACGCCTACAAGTACCGCATTGCCTCGCGCGTGAGCGGCTACCGGGTCGAAAAAGCAGATCCCCTCGGCGTGTTCTGCGAACTGCCTCCGGCGACCGCATCGCGGGTGTGGAAGCTGGATTATGAGTGGGGCGACGAAACATGGATGGCATCGCGCGCCATGCGCAACGGCTTGGAAGCGCCGATGTCCATCTATGAGCTGCACGCCGGGTCGTGGCGCCGCCAAGACGGCAAGTTTCTCAACTACCGGGATTTGGCGCATGCGGTGGGCGACTATCTCAGGCAGCTCGGCTTCACGCACGTCGAACTCATGCCGATCACCGAGCACCCTTTCTACGGCTCATGGGGATATCAAACCACGGGGTATTTCGCCCCGACGGCGCGCTACGGCACGCCGCAGGATTTGATGTACTTCGTCGACCATCTGCACAGCTTGAACATCGGCGTCATTCTGGACTGGGTCCCTTCGCATTTTCCGACCGATGAGCATGGACTGGTTTATTTCGATGGCACGCACCTCTATGAGCACGCGGATCCGCGGCAGGGTTTTCATCCCGAGTGGAATTCAGCGATTTTCAATTTCGGCCGCAACGAGGTGCGCAGTTTTCTGGTCTCCTCGGCGCTTTTCTGGCTCGAGAAGTATCACATCGACGGGCTGCGCGTGGACGCGGTGGCATCCATGCTGTATCTGGACTATGCCCGCAAAGAGGGCGAATGGATCCCCAATCGATTCGGGGGACGCGAAAATCTGCAGGCCGGCGATTTCCTGCGCATCCTGAATCAGTCCGTCTATCGGGACTATCCGGGCGCAACCATGATTGCGGAGGAGTCCACCGCCTGGCCGATGGTGTCGAGGCCCACGGACATGGGGGGCCTCGGTTTCGGCTTGAAATGGAACATGGGCTGGATGCACGACACCCTGGCATACATGCAACAGGACCCGATCCACCGCAAGTATCATCATGGCGGGCTGACCTTCTCCTTGATCTATGCATTCAATGAGAACTTCGTGCTGCCGCTGTCGCACGATGAGGTGGTGTACGGCAAGGGCTCGCTCATCGGCAAAATGCCGGGCGATGACTGGCAGAAGTTCGCGAACCTGCGCGCTCTGTTCGGTTACATGTGGGCGCATCCCGGCAAGAAGCTCCTTTTCATGGGCGCGGAGTTCGCACAGCGGCGTGAATGGACGCATGAAGGGGAGCTGGAGTGGTGGGTGTCCGACTTGCCGGAGCACGCCGGTGTCAGGCGGCTCATCGGCGATCTGAATCGCGTCTACCGCGCTGAACCGGCGCTGCATCAGATTGACTTCTCAGCCGCGGGATTCGAATGGGTGGATGTCGGCAACGCCGCAGCGAGCGTCATCGCGTTTCTGCGCAAGGCGGCGCGCGCCGGCGCGCCGCTGTTGGTGGTATGCAATTTTACGCCCGTGCCGCGCGAGAATTTCCGGGTCGGCGTACCCGCGCGCGGGCTCTGGCGCGAGCTTCTCAACACCGATGCGAAGGATTACGGCGGCGCGGGCTGGGGGAACCTGGGCGCGGTTGAATCCCTGCCGGTGAGGTCGCATGGGCGCAGCGAATCGTTGAGCCTCACGCTGCCGCCGCTCTCGACCATCATCCTGCGCTGGGAAGGCGATGGGCGGCACCAGGCGCAATGACGATCAACCGGGGCGCGGTACCGGACGATTGCTGACCTGCACGGTGTAGCCGCCGGATTTCTCATCGGGTCTCAACTGAACCAATCCGCGCTTCTCCGCATCACCCAGCATGTCGTTGAAGGATCTAAAGCCGTAGAAGCGCTCGTTGAACCCGGGTTGGCGCCGCTTGATGGCCTGTTTGATCATCGAGCCCCAAATCGGTTCGCTGCCGCCGCGCTCTTCGGTCAACGCCTCCAAGGTATCGACGATGAGTTCGAGTGCTTCGCCGAGGTTCGGTCCTTTTTTCTCCGCCGGCGCGCCTTCCGCTGCCGGGGGTGGGCTTGCCGTCGCTGCGCGGCGGCGCCCCTTGGGCTCCTTGCGCACCAAATCGTCGTAATAGATGAATTCATCGCAGTTGTTGATGAATAGATCGGAGGTCGAATTTTTGACGCCGACTCCGATGACGGTCTTGGCATTTTCGCGCAGCTTGCTGACCAGCGGCGAGAAGTCCGAGTCGCCGCTCAAGATGACGAAGGTATCGACGTGGCCCTTGGTGTAGCACAGATCCAGCGCATCGACGACCATGCGGATGTCCGCGGAATTCTTGCCCGACTGTCTCACATGCGGAATTTCGATGAGCTCGAAGGCCGCTTCGTGCAAGCCGCGCTTGAAATCCTTGTAGCGCTCGAAATCGCAGTAGGCCTTCTTGACCACGATGTGGCCCTTGAGCAATAGGCGCTCGAGCACCTTCTCGATATCGAAACTCGGATACTTGGCGTCGCGCGCACCCAGTGCGATGTTCTCCAGATCCAGGAACACCGCCATGGTGGCATCCGACGCTTTGCTCGACATTCCGCAGGTTCCTTCGTCTCAAAACCAGTTGTAGTTGAAGCTTACGCTGATTCGCTCCGCATGGACGGTGTTGGGGAGAACTTCATGGCGCAGCCAGCTCTCGAACAGGAGTAGCTGCCCGGCCGCCGCGGGAAAGCTGACCCAGGGGCGGGCCTCGCGTTTTGCCGCAAGTTTGCGCGGCGGCGCGGCCATGAATCGCTCCAGGCGCGGATCTTCGAATTTGATCCCGGGAGAGCCCCTTGGCACTTGCACGTAGTAGGTGCCGCTCAAGCTCGAATGAGGGTGCAGGTGCAAGCCGTGCACCGTGCCGCGCGGCATGATGTTGACCCAGCAGTCGGTCATATCGAGTTCGCGCCCCTGCAAATCCCATTCGACCGCCGCGGCATAGATGGCAACGTGGCGTTTGAGTTTTTTCCGCAGCGACTCAAACGTGGGCGAGACCGTCTGGAGCCGGTGCGCCGAACCGTAGGAGGTATAGCCGCCCGGATAGTGCTTGTCCGACCAGCGGCGTCCCGCAGCATCGTCCAGGCGCAGCTGCCGGCATTCCTTCAGAAGCTGCCGGTTGAAGGCGCGGGCATCGCCGCGCTGCAAGGCTGTGGCGTAGACCAGCGTCGGAAATAAGGCGTGAACGCCCACGGCGCGTCAGACGGACAGTTTGACTTCGTTGAACTGGATCATGGGTGCTACGTCCGTATAGCGCGGAATATCGGCCTGCAGCTCGGCGGCTGCCGGTCCCCAAACTTCCAGGAAGGCCGGGATGCTGTCGAAATAAAATTGACAGCCGCCATGGAAGGCCGGCGGTTCGCCGGGAGCGGTTCCTTGCAGGCCCGCATCCACCTCGGTCTTGCGCAGATTCTTTTTCAGCAAGCGCATGGCGAGCGGCATGTGCGTGCCGAGGTAATAATGGAGATCGAAGCGCGAGCCCGACTTGTTGGGATACAGAATCGAGAGTTTGATCATGAGAGTGCCTGATTGACTTGAAAATTCAAGGGGCCGCCGCGGAACCCGCGGGCGCGCGCGAATCGTTCGCGCCGTACAAGAGGCCGGGTCTGGGGAAATTGAGCGCCTTGGCGGCTGCGGCATTCGAAGGCGCGATGCCGATGGCCTCGACGGCATTGCCGGAACCCCACGGTTCCAGCGGTACGATCCGATAGCCCATGGCGGCGAGGGCTTTGTCGGTATCGGCCGAGAGGGCGAAGGGTTCCGCGGCAATCGTGTCCGGCAACCATTGGTGATGGATGCGGGGCGCATCGATCGCCTCTTGCAGCGTCATGCCGTGATCGATGAGATTGACGATCACTTCCAGCACCGTCGTGATGATTCTGGATCCACCCGGCGTACCGACCACGAAAACCGGCTGGTTGTCTTTGAGCACGAGCGTGGGCGTCATGGAGCTCAACGGGCGCTTACCCGGGGCGACCGCATTCGCCTTGCCCTGCACCAAACCGAAGACATTGGGCACGCCGGGCTTGGCGGTGAAATCATCCATTTCATCGTTCAAGAAGAACCCGGTATCGCCGGCGATGACCTTGGCGCCGAACGAATCGTTGATGGTGTAAGTCACCGCCACGGCGTTGCCGGCTCGATCGACGACGGAATAGTGCGTGGTGCTGGCGTGCTCCTCGGCGCCCGCGAGGCCTTGGAGCGCGGTGGAAGGGGTGGCGCGATCGGGCCGGATCTGCGCTCTGATCGCTTGCGCGTAGCGCGCCGACAAGAGGCGCGAGGTGGGATTGTCCACGAAGGCGGGATCGCCAAGATAGGTATTGCGGTCGCGGTACGCATGCCGCATCGCCTCGGTCATGACATGAACGGCGCCGCTGGAATGGAATCCCATGGCCTTCAGCGGATAACCCTCCAGCACCTGCAGCATCTCGCACAAGGTGATGCCGCCGGAGCTGGGCGGCGGCGCGGAAACGATGGTATGGCCGCGGTATGCACAACTGATGGGCGCCGATTCCGTCGCGGTATACGCGGCGAAATCTGCGGGGGTCAGCAGTCCGCCGTGCGCGCGCGACGCGGCACTGACCGCCGCGGGTATGGCGCCGTGATAGAAGGCATCGATTCCGCCGCTGCTGACCGCGCGCAGCGTCGCCGCGAGATCCTTCTGTGTCAGCCGATCGCCGGGCACGAAGGGCTGGCCGTGGTTGAGAAATACCGCGGCCACGTTGGGCTGATCGCGAAACGCCTGGGTGCCATCCGCCAAGACCGCGACATCGCCCCGGGTCAGGACGAACCCGGTTTCGGCGAGCTTGATTGCCGGAGCGATCAGCGTTGCCCGCGGCAAGGTCCCATATTTCTGCCGCGCCGTCTCCAGGCCCATGACCGTTCCGGGTACGCCGACCGCCAGATACCCCTCGAGACTGCGGCTGCTGACGACCTTGCCTGCCGCGTCCAGGAACATGTCGGGGCCCGCGGCGAGGGGCGCCTTCTCGCGAAAATTGATGAAGGTATTGTTGCCGCCGGCGAAGTGAATGAGCATGAAGCCGCCGCCGCCGAGATTGCCGCAGCAGGGATGCGTCACGGCCAGCGCGTAACCGACCGCCACCGCCGCATCGATGGCGTTGCCGCCCTGACGCAGAATCGCCGCGCCCGCCTCGGAGGCGAGGTGCTGGGACGAAACCACCATCCCGCGGTCCGATTCGAGTTCGAGGGGCGCGGCCGCATGAGCCGCCTGGCAGGACGCGAGCAGAACAGCGATTGCGATTCGAATCAGCATGGCTCTTAGGGTAGCGCAATGAGCGGCGCGGCGGCAGCACCGACCCCCGCCCGAGCGTCGCGATAAGACGACTCCTTAGCCCGGCTCTCGATCTGCTGCTAGGATGGGGTGCAAACTTTTAGCCGGCGGCCGTGTCTCAATGGTCGTCGGATCAGGGTGGCAACCAAGGGAGAGGCCACGGATGTCTTCACATATCATTGCTATCGCAACCATCAGCGTGCTTGCGGGTGTCTCGGCGGTGTCGGCGGTCGGACCGTCCCAGCCCATGCATTTGCGGCCCAACGCGCCCGGAAACTCCTCGCTGCATGTCGCCGGCAGCCGCAGCGCCCAGCAGCGAGATAGCGCGGCCGGGTCGAAATTCGATGCCGCGCTCGCCGAGATCGCGCGCCATGTGAGCACCCTGCGCCCCGGCCATGCACTGGAGGATTTGCATGCGTTGAATCCGGCGGCCAAATTCAGCCATCCGGCCGACAGCACAGCGCCGCTGGTGTTGATCGATGCCATCACCCGGGGCGACCCGCAGCAATTGATGGCCGCGCTGGTGGGGCTGGGCCTGCAGCGAGCCGCGCAGTATTCCAACGATGTCGGCGGCTGGTTGCCGGTCGACCAATTGGACGCGGCCACCGCGTTGACCGAAGTGCACGCCATCCGGGCCGCGATGATGCGCACTCATACGGGCGCCGTCACATCCCAAGGCGACTATGCGCAAAACAGCGATCTGGTGCGCTCCGCGAATTCGCTCACCGGCGCCGGCATCACGGTGGGCGTGATTTCCGACAGCTACGATTGCTATCGGGTGTATGCCGCGAACGGCGTTCCGGCCGGCGGCCCCAACGGGTATGCCAACAACGGATTCAACACGACGGCCGCGGGCGATATGGCGACCGGCGACTTGCCCGCGTCGGTCATGGTGATCAAGGATGCGACCTGCTTGAACTACGGCGCGCCGCTGCAGTTGCCATTCGGCGATGAAGGCCGCGCGATGATGCAGATCGTCCACGATGTCGCGCCGGGTGCGGGTCTTGCCTTTTATACGGCCGAGAACAGCGAAGCTGATTTTGCCAGCGGCATCGGCAAGCTCGCCGCGCCGGTTGCCAGCGGCGGCGCCGGTGCCAAAGTCATCATCGATGACGTCGGCTATTTCGACGAGCCGTTTTTCCAGGACGGACTGGTGGCGCAGGCGGTCGATGCGGTGGTCGCGCAGGGCGTCGCCTACTTTTCCTCGGCCGGAAATAACGGCACGATGGCCTATGACAACAAGGTTCCGGACTTCTCCTTCCTGTCGAGTTCGACGCCGAACTCGGGCGAGCATCTGCTGAATTTTGCCCCGTCCGGCGCGCCGACGGCCACGACGACCATGTTGCCAGTTACCATCCCGCCGATGGTGCCGGGGCAATTCGTCACCATTGTCGTGGAATGGGACCAACCCTACGTCACGGGCGCCGCGGGGAGCGTAGGCGCCAGCAGCCAAATCGATGTGTGCATTACCGGCGCCACCGGCAATGACGTCATTGCCAACGGCAATCTTCAAGCTGCAACTTGCAGCGGTCCGAGCGCATTGGGTAAGGACCCCGTGCAGATCATGATCATTGACAATCCCGCCAATGCAACCGTCAAAAGCACACAAGAAACGCTGAATATTGAGGTTGGCTTGGTCAGCGGCACCGCGCCGGGACGCATCAAAGTCGTGGTTGAAGACGATGGTGCCGGTAGTACGATCAACAATTTCGCAACCCACAGCGGCACGCTGCAGGGACATCCCGGAGCGGCGGGCGCGTTGGCGGTCGGCGCCGCCTTTTTTGTCGACACGCCGTCCTGCGGATTTACGCCCACGCTGGAGTCCTTCTCCTCCGTCGGCGGCGATCCGATTCTCTTTGACTCAAAGGGTCTGCGTCTCATCACGCCTGTCACGCGGCAAAAACCCGACGTGGTCGGTCCCGACGGCGTCAACGATACATTCCTGGGTTTCACGATCAAGGGCACAGGATTCACCGATAACAGCACGGTTCCGGCCTGCGCGAATAACGCGAACTTTCCCAATTTCTTCGGCACCTCGGCCGCTGCGCCGCACGTGGCCAGCATTGCGGTGCTGCTCCTGCAAGCGAACCCGACGCTGACACCCGCGGAGATTTATTCAGCGCTGCAGCACGGCGGAACCCCGATGGGCGTTACGCCGAACCCCACGGCAGGAACCTTCAATTTTGCCGCCGGCTACGGATTCGTACAGGCCAACGACGCTGCAAAACTCATCACCCCGGTCATTCCCGCCGCGCCCACTCTCAACCTGGCCTCGACATCCATCGTGACAGGCGCTTCGACGACGCTCACTTGGTCTTCGGCGAACACCCTCGGCTGCACTGCTTCCGGCAGTTGGTCGGGTGCGCTGGCGAGCAATGGCACGCAAACCGTTAACCCGACGGCGGTGGGATCGGACACCTACACGCTGGTGTGCTCGAATAATGCCGGGACCTCGCCGCCGACATCGGTGACGCTCTCCGTCACCGCGGCGGCGCCGCCGCCGGGTTCGGGTGGCGGAGGCGGCGGGGCCCTGGGGCTCGCGACGCTGCTCGGTCTGTTTGCGCTGTGCCTGGCGCGCGCGCGGCGCACACCGCTCCAACCTCGCGGCGTGGGCAGCTGCGCTGCGTGATGGCTTGGTAGACGCTGCAGCCGGTGTCGTCGAACCCCCGGCGAAGCCCCCATCCTGGGCGGCGTTCGGCGCGCTGGGGGTTGTGTTCGGCGACCTGGGCACGAGTCCCCTGTATACCTTGCAAACCGTGGTGCAGGCGACCGGCGGCCACTTCACGCCGCAAACCGCGCTCGGCGTGCTCTCGCTGGTGTTTTGGACCTTGATCGTGACGATTTCGATCAAGTACTGCCTGTTTGTCATGCGGGCGGGCAATCGCGGCGAAGGCGGGATTTTGGCGCTGATGTCGTTGATCGGTGCCAATGGCTTTACGCCGGGAATTCGTCTTTTGACCGGCATGGGCTTGCTGGGCGCGGCGCTGATCTATGGCGATGGCGTCATCACGCCGGCGATCTCGGTCTTGAGCGCGCTCGAGGGTGTCAACGTGGTCACCGACAGCTTCAAGCCCTATGTCATGCCGACGGCGGTGGTCATTTTGCTGGTGCTCTTCTCGGCGCAGCGCTTCGGCACCGAGAAGATCGGCCGGGCATTTGGGCCGGTGATGATGCTGTGGTTTCTGGTCATTGCGGTGCTGGGAGTCGCGTCGATCATGAAGCGCCCCGAGGTCATCGCCGCGCTCGATCCGCGCTACGCCGCCCGCTTTCTGCTGGCTTCCGGCCGCGCCGGATTTCTGGTCCTGGGCGGCGTGTTCTTGTGCATCACCGGCGGTGAGGCGCTGTACGCGGACATGGGGCATTTCGGGAGCGGTCCGATTCGCCGCTCGTGGTACTGCGTGGTGTTGCCGGCCCTGCTGCTGAGCTATGCGGGACAGACCGCCTTTCTGCTCGAAAAAGGCACGGTGGCGGGCAACCCCTTTTTTCAAATCGCGCCTGCCTGGTCGATCTATCCTTTGGTCGTGCTGGCAGCGATTGCCACCATCATCGCGAGCCAGGCCATCATCACCGGCTCCTTCTCCATGACGCGGCAAGCCATGCAGCTCGGTTGGCTGCCGGGGGTGGCGATCAGGCAGACGTCCGATCGGATCTACGGCCAGATCTACGTGCCCGTGGTCAATTGGCTGTTGATGGTGGCGACCATAGCGACCACCATCGGTTTCGGCACGTCGGATCGGCTCGCAGGCGCCTACGGCACCGCCGTGTCGACCACCATGCTGCTGACCACTTTTCTCATGTACCGCGCCATGCGCGATGTGTGGAAATGGCCCGCGATCGCGGCGCTGGCCGTATCCGGCGTGTTTTTCCTGGTCGACGCGAGTTTTTTTGCGGCGAACCTGGTGAAGATCGCGGAAGGCGGCTGGCTGCCGCTGACATTCGCCGCCATGTTGTTCGTGGTCATGACGACCTGGCGTGCCGGCGTCGAGGCCATCCGTGCAACCCTGGTGCAGGCGCCGCAGTCTGCCGAAAAATTTCTGTCGGATCTTCGCAGTGGGGCGATTCCGCGCGTGGCGGGCACCACCGTGTTCCTGACTCGCAGCGCGCAGAAGGTTTCGCGGCTCATCATGGATCACGCGCACTTCGTCGGCGTCTTGCCCCGCAATGCGATCGCCTTGAGCGTGGTGTTTGAAACTACGCCGCGCATAGAGGGTCCCCAGTGCGCGGTGGTCGACGGTGTCGGCGAAGGGTTGTGGCATCTCGCCGCGCGGTTCGGATTTCTTGAAATCCCCGATCTGCGCCGGGCGCTGTTGAAGACTCGCGGCCTGCCCGCGGACGTCGATCTTGCCGCAGCCCGATTCGTCGGCACTCGCGATCTGGTGGTCGGCAAGCAAGAAAACGCCAGCCTTCGAGGCTGGCGCCTGGCGCTGTTCGCGTTTCTTTATCGCAATTCGGTCAAGGTCGTCGACCGCTTCAATCTGGAGCCGTCGAATGTGATCGAGATCGCCCGGCAAATTGAGATCTAGCCCGGATCCAGGCCCGGATCCCGCCTGGCCCCTGGTGCGGCGACCGCTGCCGGCGGACTTGTAGCGGGGCGTGCCGGCAGTACCCGCCCGGAAAGATCGCCAAAACCGATCGTCACGGCGCCCGGCCGTTCGCACCAGCCGCGGAAAATCACCGTGTCGCCGTCTTCCAGGAACGTGCGCTGCTCGCCTTGGCCTATGCCTACGGCCTGCGTGCCGCCCTTGCTCAATTCCACCAACGAGCCCGCCTCGGCCGGCGTCGGTCCGGATTGCGTGCCGCTGCCGAACAGGTCTCCCGGACGCAAGTTGCAGCCGTTGACGGTGTGATGCGCCACGAGCTGCGCGATGCTCCAGTAGGCGTGCCGAAAGCTGGTTGCCGAAAGACGCTGCGGCGGCGCGCCGCGCTCGCGCATTGCCGATGTTTGAATGAACGCTTCCAGGCGTATGTCGATGCCGCCGGCTTGGCGATTGTCCTGCGAGTTCAAATAGGGCAGGGGCTGCGGATCCGACTCGGGCCGGTTGAACGGAACGCGAAAGGGCGCGAGCGCCTGCAAGCTCACCACCCAGGGAGAAATGGTGGTCGCAAAATTTTTCGATAGGAGCGGTCCCAGCGGCTGGTACTCCCAGCCTTGCAGATCCCGCGCCGACCAATCGTTGAGCAGGCACAGGCCGAAGATGTGACGCTCGGCGTCGGCCATCGTGATCGGTGTTCCCGGCGCGTTGCCGGTGCCGATGAAAATGCCCATTTCGAGCTCATAATCCAGGCGAGTGCTGGGTCCGACCGTCGGGCTGCCTGCCCCTTCGGATCTTTGGCCCTGGGGCCGCGGAAATTCCTGTCCCGACACGCCGATGGATGAGCTGCGGCCGTGATAGCCGATCGGAATCCACTTGTAGTTGGGCAGCAAGGGATTGTCCGGCCGAAACAGGCGGCCGATGGCCGTCGCGTGATGAATGGACGTGTAAAAATCGGTGTAGTCGCCGATCTGCGCGGGGAGCGAGAATACGGCTTCGCTCTGCGGCACCAGGCAGCTTCGCATCGAGGCTTCATGCGCGGAGCCGTCAGCCGCGGCATCGAACAGCGCGCGGCGCAGCGCCGTCCATACGCGCGGCCCAAGCTGCATCAGCGAATTCAGCGAATCAAGACTGCCCGCGGAAACGCCCGCCGCGGCATGATCCGTGAACAATTGCGCATGCGCGAGCGCGCGCAGGTCAATGATCTGATCGCCAAGCGCCACGCCGCCGCGAAAGCCTTCCGCGGACCGGGCTCGCCGGAACACCCCAAAGGGAAGATTTTGGAGCGGGAATGCGCAGCCGCTGCGATTCGCGGATGCCAGCCAGCTGCGAACCTGGGGATCGTGTGTCGCGTCCAGGGGCGGAATGGTCACGGCTTGGCGGGATCGAAGTGTTTTTTCAGGCCCAACCAGTGGCTCAAGTAGTCAGCTTGCAACCGCGGTGTGCCCTGCAGCGCGGCGCGCGTCGGCCTCAGCACGCGTCGAGACTCGAACATGAATGCCATGGTGTCGGCAATGCGCACCGGATGGGACGTGTCGGCGGCGATGGCTTTGTCGAACGTGGCGGCGTCGGGCCCATGTCCGCTCATGCAGTTGTGCAAAGAGGATCCGCCCGGCTGAAAGCCCGTGCTCTTCGCGTCATACACGCCGCAGATCAAGCCCATGAATTCATTGGCGACATTGCGGTGAAACCAGGGCGGCCGAAAAGTATGTTCCATCGCCAGCCAGCGCGGCGGAAAAACGACGAAGTCGATATTGCTGGTGCCGGCGGTATCGCTCGGCGAATGCAGCACCAGGAATAGTGACGGATCGGGATGATCGTAGGAGACCGAGCCGAAGGCGTTGAAGCGCCGCAGATCGTACTTGTACGGCGCATAGTTGCCGTGCCATGCCACCACATCGAGGGGCGAATGATCCATTGCCGCGATCCACAGGCGGCCGTCGAATTTTCCGATCAGCTCGCATTCCGCTTCGATCTGCTCGTAGCGGGCGACCGGGGTGAGAAAATCGCGGGCGTGGGCGAGACCATTGGCACCGATGGGTCCCAGATCCGGCAATTTGAACTGAGCGCCGAAATTCTCGCAGATATAGCCGCGCGCGGCGCCGTCCGGAAGCTCGACCCGAAAGCGCAGGCCGCGCGGGATGACCGCGATTTCCAAGGGGCTCAGATCCAGGCGCCCGAGCTCCGTGTCGAGCACGAGGGCACCTTGCTGCGGCACGATGAGCAATTCGCCGTCGGCGTCGTAAAAGAATCGCCGCCGCATGGATCGGTTCGCCGCGAATAAATAGACGGCGCAGCCCGACTGATCCAAAGCCGCTCCGTTGCCGGCAAGGGGAACGAGACCCTCGAGAAAATCGGTGGGGGCGGATGGAATGGGCAAAGGATCCCACCGCAGCTGGTTCGGCGGCGCGGTTTCTGCTGCGGCTTCATCGAGCAACGGATGTTCGAGGCGCTCGAAGGGCCGATGCGTCACCGCGGGTCGAATGCGATACAGCCATGAGCGTCGGTTGGCATGCCGCGGCGCGGTGAAAGCCGTGCCCGAGAATTGTTCTGCGTACAAACCAAAGGGGCAGCGTTGCGGGGAGTTCTGTCCGCGGGGCAGCGCGCCCGCCAGCGCTTCGGTGGCGAATTCGTTGCCAAAGCCGCTCATGTATCCTGCGGATTCGGGGTGGTATGCACTCACCCCTCCATTCTATGACACTGCGAGGCGATAGTATGCGATCCTTCGCGGGGACGAAGATCAAGGTCTACAGAGGCATGGCGCGCGAACACTTTCACTGGGACGATCCGTTGCTGCTCGATGCGCAGCTGACGGATGAAGAAAAAATGATTCGGGACGCGGCGCGCGACTATGCGCAAGGCCGCTTGGCGCCGCGCATACTCGAGGCCTTTCGCCGCGAGTACACCGATCCGGGCATATTCAAGGAAATGGGGGCCGTGGGCCTGCTGGGCGCCACCATTCCCGAAGCCTACGGCGGCGGCGGCATGAACTACGTGAGCTACGGCCTCATTGCACGCGAGGTCGAGCGCATCGACTCGGGCTTCCGCTCGATGATGAGCGTGCAGTCCTCGTTGGTCATGCTGCCGATTTTTAAATTCGGCACCGAAGTGCAGAAGCAGAAATATCTGCCTTCGATGGCGCGCGGCGAGAGCATCGGCTGCTTTGGCTTGACCGAACCCGATCACGGTTCCGATCCCGGCAGCATGATCACGCGCGCACGCCAGGCCGCCGGCGGCTATCGCTTGTCGGGCGCGAAAAGCTGGATTACCAATAGTCCCATCGCCGATGTCTTCGTGGTGTGGGCAAAAACCGCAGACGACATTATTCGCGGATTCATTCTCGAGAAGGGCTGGAAGGGGCTGACGACGCCGGTCCTGCACGGCAAGGTGGGACTGCGCGCATCCACCACCGGACAGATACTCATGGATGAGGTGTTCGTCCCGGAAGAGAACCTGCTTCCCGGGGTCACGGGTCTGAAGGGTCCCTTTACCTGCCTCGATTCCGCGCGCTACGGCATTGCCTGGGGGGCGCTCGGGGCGGCCGAGAGTTGTTGGCACACCGCACGGCAATACGTGCTGGATCGCAAGCAATTCGGGCGCCCGCTCGCCGCGAATCAGCTCATCCAGAAAAAGCTGGTCGACATGCAAACGGAAATCACGCTGGCTCTGCAGGGTTGCCTGCGTCTCGGCCGCATGAAGGACGACGGATCCGCAGCGGTGGAGATTACTTCCATCATGAAGCGCAACTCCTGCGGCAAGGCGCTGGATGTCGCGCGCATGGCACGCGACATGTTGGGCGGCAACGGCATTTCCGACGAATACGGCGTGATTCGCCATGTGGTGAATCTGGAGGTCGTGAATACTTACGAAGGCACGCACGATATTCACGCGCTGATCTTGGGCAGAGCGCAGACCGGGATTCAGGCGTTTTCTTAAGTCAGGGGGTTCGGGTTACCGAATGTCCCGCCGCCAACCACGCATCGAGTCCGCCGTGCAGAGGCCGGACCCGCTTGAAGCCGTGGTTCATCAGGATCTTGGCGACGCGGGCGGCCGACGCTTCGCTGGGGCAGGTGCAGTACAGGATGATGTCGCGGTCCTTGGGCAGGTCCTTGAGGTGCAGGTTCACGTCGGGCAGCGAGATGTGCAGGGCGCCGGGAATCCAGTGCGGCTCGAGGGCCCGGGCGCCGGGCGAGCGCACGTCGATGATGAGCGGCTGCAAGCCGGTCTGGATGAGCTGGTGCAGCTCCGCGACACTGATGCGCGCCATGCGCAGCATCATGTAGAAGCGTCTGCGCTCCCACCATTTATAGCCGACATAGGCGCAGAGCAGGAGAAGCGCGACGCCCAGGGCCATCCCGCCGATCTGATCCGCGCGAATCAGCAGCCGCTCGATTTGAGTTTTGCACAGCATGCCGGCGAACAGAGCCGCGCCCACCCACAAAGCCGCCGCGAGTGAACTCAAGCCCATGAATCGCAGCCAGCCGATCCGCATGGCGCCGGCCAGCGGCGGCGCGATGGTCGCGAGCCCCGGGACAAATTTCGCGATCACCAGGGAGTTGACGCCCCAGCGCTCAAACTGGCTTTGTGTTTGAGCGACGCATGAATCAGGCTCCAGGGAAATTCGGCATAACGTCTTCAGCACGCGGATTCCGTATTTCTGCCCGACCCAGTACCAGCCGCAATCGGCCGTGAGGCATGCAAGGACCGCCGCCGGGAATATCGCCGTGAGCGGCAGCTGTCCGTTGGCGCCGAGGGCGCCGGCGAGCACCAGCGTCGGAATGACCGGCACGGGCAGCCCGGCCTGATTCAACAGAACGTTGAGCGCCACGATACCCAAGCCGTACTGTCCCAGGGCCATCAGCAGATGCTGAGTCATCGCCGTCTGCTCTCGATGTTGGGCAGGAACGCGGCCACCATTCCGAGCAGGGGTAGGTAGGCGCAGACACGATAGACAAATTCGATTCCGTGCCGGTCCGCAAGGCCGCCCAAGACGGCCGCGCCGATCCCGCCGATGCCGAAGGCGAAGCCGAAAAAGAGGCCCGATACGGCCCCGACGCTGCCGGGCATCAATTCCTGTGCGAATACCACGATCGCCGAAAAAGCCGAGGACAGAATCAAGCCGATGATGAAGGTCAGGATTCCCATCCACGGCAAATCGACGTAAGGAAGGATCAAGGTGAAGGGGGCGATGCCCAAAATCGACACCCAAATCACGCGTTTGCGTCCGATACGATCGCCCAAGGGGCCGCCGAACAGCGTGCCCAGCGCCATCGCGAGCAAAAACACGAAGAGATGCATCTGAGCGGAGCGCACCGAAACATGGAATCGTTCGATCAAATAGAAACTGTAATAGCTCGTGATGCTGGCCACGTAGAAATATTTGGAGAAGATCAAGAGGACCAGCACCACGACCGACCAGCGCACCCGCGCGGGGGACACCGGACCATGCGCGGCCGCGGAGTGGGCAGGCTTGGGCCGATCGATGTGCTGGCGCTTGTACCAGGCTCCAACCCGCGCCAGCACCGCGATCGCGAGCAGCGCGGCGATCGCAAACCAGGCGAGACTGGGTTGTCCCTGGGGAATGATGATCCAGGCGGCGAGCAAAGGCCCCATGGCAGAGCCGGCATTGCCGCCCACCTGAAAAATGGATTGCGCCAGCCCATGGCGACCGCCCGAGGCCAAGCGCGCGATGCGCGAGGATTCCGGATGAAAAATGGCGGACCCCGCGCCGATCATGGCGGCCGCGGCGAGCACGCCGGCGTAGTTCGGCGCGAAGGCCAAGGTCACGATGCCGATCAGCGTGAAGCACATGCCGGCGCTCAAGGAATACGGCTTCGGGTGTTTGTCGGTGTAGATGCCGATGACGGGTTGCAGGATGGACGCGCAAGCCTGATAGGTGAGCGTGATCGTGCCGATCTGCACGAAGCTCAGGTGAAATTCGCCTTTCAGCAGGGGATAGATCGCAACGATCAACGACTGCATCATGTCGTTGAGGAAGTGCGAGAAGCTCAATGCCCCCAATAAATTGAAGCGCGTCTGCGCCACCGGGGCTACGGCCAGATCCGCCGTGATACTTTTTGCCATGCCTCGAGCTCTTCGAATGTGCAATTTATCTGCAAGCCGAACTGCGTACCCTACTAGCTACTTCGTTGTCTGTCCTGAGAGAATGCCGCAAATGAAGCGCTTCGAGCCCCTGATCGTTCTCCGCGATGCCGTAACTCGATGGGACCTGCTGGCCTTCATCGTCGTGATCGGGCTGGTGGTGTTCCTGGGCGAGACCTCGCGCGGACTGTTTGCCCCGTTGACCGCGCTCGAGGCGACGCCGATTTCCCTGGATCCCCGGCATCTGCCCGAATATGCGGCGCGCACCACATTTCGCATGTTTGCGGCTCTGGCGTTGTCGCTGGTGTTCACACTGACCTACGCCACCTGGGCGGCGAAGAGTGAGCGCGCCGGCAGGCTACTCGTGCCCATTCTGGACATCCTCCAATCGGTTCCCATTCTAGGGTTCATTTCCATCACCGTGGTGTTCTTCATGTCCTTGGCTCCCGGCAGGGTTCTGGGGGCGGAGTTCGCGGCCATCTTCGCCATCTTCACCAGTCAGGCCTGGAACATGGCGTTCAGTTTCTATCAGTCCTTGCGCACGGTGCCGACCGAGCTCATCGACGCGGCGGAATCCTTCAGGCTCTCGCCCTGGATGCGCTTCTGGCAATTGGAGGTTCCCTTCGGCATGCCGGCGCTCATTTGGAACATGATGATGTCGATGTCCGGCGGCTGGTTCTTCGTCGTGGCGTCCGAGTCGATCAGTGTCGGACACACCACGGTGGCGCTGCCCGGCGTGGGTTCCTATATCGCTCTCGCCATCGAGGACAAGAATCTGGCCGCCATCGGCTGGGCGATCGCGACCATGGCGATCGTGATTCTTCTATATGATCAGCTTATATTTCGGCCTTTGGTGGCCTGGGTGGACCGGTTTCGTGTCGAGCAGGAACCCGGGGCGCGCGTGCCGGATTCCTGGGCGCTCACCATGATGCGCCGCTCGCGTCTGATTCAGGGGGCAACCCTCGCGTTCCACGCCGCCGTGATGTTCACCAGCCGCGCGGTGAGGCGCAAAGACCATCCCATTGTGCAGGCGGTCAACAAGCCGATGCGATCGCTCGACTGGTTGTGGGTTTCTCTGATCGTGGCGGCGGTCGTGTTGGGGCTCTGGCACATTGTCGTGGTGCTGATTCAAAACACCCCGCTGCGCGAGGCGCTGCAGGTGTGCGGCCTGGCACTGCTGACCATGCTACGGGTGTTCGCGTTGATCGTGCTTGCCAGCCTCGTCTGGGTGCCGGTCGGGGTGTGGGTGGGAATGCGGCCGCGGGCTGCGCAAATCGTGCAGCCGATCGCACAATTCATGGCGGCCTTTCCGGCGAATCTGTTGTTTCCCATCGCGGTGTACGGGATCGTCAAATGGCAACTGAATCCCGATATTTACTTGAGTCCCCTCATGATCCTGGGAACGCAGTGGTACATTCTTTTCAACGTGATCGCCGGCGCCTCCTCGATACCCGCGGAGATGCGCTATGTGTCCGCAAACTTTCGCGTCACCGGCTGGCTGTGGTGGCGCAAAGTGGCCTTGCCGGCGATTCTGCCCTTCTATGTGACGGGCGCCATTACCGCGTCGGGCGGTTCGTGGAACGCCGCCATCGTGGCCGAACTCGCCTCCTGGGGCGATACTCACATTCAGGCGCGGGGCCTCGGCAGCTACATCGCCGAGGCGACCATCGCCGGGGACTTTCACCGCATCGTGTTGGGGATAGGCACCATGAGCTTGTTCGTGGTGGTGATCAATCGTGTTTTCTGGCGCCCGCTGTACTACTACGCCGAGCGCAAGTACCGGCTCACTTAAAGGGTAGGGCATGAATACCTCTCCGCTGTTGCAATGCACCGATGTTCGCAAGGCATTTCCGAAGCCGGACGGCGCGGAACTGCTGGTCTTACAGGGAATGAATCTGGAGCTGCGCGAAGGGCAAATCGTCGGCCTCCTCGGCAGATCGGGCTCCGGCAAGTCCACGCTATTGCGCTTGATCGCGGGACTTTCCGAGCCCAGCGCGGGCGATCTGCAATACCTGGGAAAACCGATCTCCGGACCGGCTCCCGGCATTGCCATGGTCTTTCAGAGCTTTGCCTTATTCCCCTGGCTCACGGTCTTTGAAAATGTGGCGCTGGGGCTGGAGGCGCAGCGCATGTCTCGGCCGGAAATCCGCAAGCGTTCCTTGGCGGCCATCGACCTCATCGGCTTGGACGGATTCGAGTCCGCCTATCCGCGCGAATTGTCGGGCGGGATGCGCCAGCGAGTCGGGTTTGCCCGGGCCTTGGTGGTGCACCCGAATATCTTACTGATGGACGAGCCGTTCTCCGCGCTCGACGTACTGACCGCAGAAACCCTGCGCACCGACTTCTTGGATCTATGGGCGGAGGGCAGGATGCCCATCAAGGGCGTCATCTTGGTCACGCACAACATCGAAGAGGCGGTATTGATGTGCGACCGGATCCTGGTGTTCGGCAGCAATCCCGGCCGGATCTTAAGTGAAATCAAGGTGACGCTGCCGCAGCCGCGCAACCGCCTCGATCCCAGCTTTCGCGAGCTGGTGGAGCGCATCTATGTGGAAATGACCGCCCGACGGGTGAGCGGGACTCCCGGGCGCAAGGAGAATTTTCCGGGCTTAGGCATAGGCAGCGCCATGCCGCATGTGTCGTCCAACCTGCTCGCAGGTTTGATGGAAGCGGTCGCGGCGCCGCCTTTCAACGGCAAGGCTGACTTGCCGGAAATCGCCTCGGATCTGACCATGGAGATCGATGAACTCTTCCCCGTCGCGGAAACCCTGCAAATGCTGCGTTTCGCGGAGCTCGAGGGCGGCGACCTGAAGCTCACCGAGGATGGCATGGCCTTTGCCCACGGCGCGCTCGATGAGCGCAAGCGCATATTCACCCGTCATTTGCTGACCTATGTTCCGCTTGCCGCCCACATCCGGCGGGTGCTGGACGAACGGGCCTCACATTCGGCGCGCAGGAGCCGCTTTATCGACGAATTGGAGGACTTTATGGACGAGGACGCGGCGGAACAGAGCCTGCGGGCAGCGGTGAGCTGGGGCCGATACGCCGAGGCGTTCGCGTATGATGACGAGAATGCCATGTTCAGTCTGGAGAATCCGACTTAAAATCACGTGATGACCGAGATGGCTCCCTATCTGACGCTGAATGTGCCGCCGGACGAGATGGTGAAATACATTCAGGATTTGATGACGCTGCCTCACGGCGAAATTGCGGCCGGTTCCGCCATGGCGCTGGCGCACCGGCACTGGGGCGGCGACACCCCCTTGGCGCGTGCGGCCCTGCTGCGATGGGGTGCGCTCAACCTGGCATTCCAGGACAAGCGCCTGCAGACTTGGACCGTCACGCGTGAACGCGATCGCATCCAGGTGCCGGCCGCCTTGGTGGCTGCGGCGGGAATCGCGCCCTTGATTTTGGATAACGAGCGGGCGGTTTTCGACATACCCGCGCTTTTGGATGCCACGCTGGATTTCCAACCTCCAGCGGGTCAGGCGTAGGGCTCCCAGCAATTCATGACAACCTCGGCCGAGAAAGCGCCTCAGGCGCGCTTTGGCGTACTGCGCACCATTGCACTTTACAAGCTGGTGAAGGTGGTGCTGCTGCTGGCAGTCGCATACGGAGAATTGCGATTGCGCGATGCATCACTGGCAGCGAAGCTGCTGTCCTGGGCGCAGGCGCGGCCCTACGGGCTGGAACACCGCATCGTGGCGCAAATACTGGAGTGGTTCAGCGGTTTGAGCGTATCGCGCATTTATCTGTATCGGATGATAACCCTGGCCTACGCGGCGATTTTTGCGGTGGAAGGGGTCGGCCTGTGGATGGAAAAGCGCTGGGCGGAGTGGCTCACCACCATCATTACGGCATCGCTCATCCCGCTGGAGGCCTGGGAAATATTCCTGCGGCCGACCATCGGCAAGAGTTTGATATTGCTGGCAAATGCCGCGGTTGTCGCCTACCTGGTTTGGCATGTCCGCAGGACGCAGGCATCCCGGGACACGGCCATTGTGAAATGATCTTCATCTCGGCGGAAACGCCCGATTCCGTCGTATTCTTCGCTGCGCTACGCCCTCACCACGTTTTGGAGATCTCATGAAGAAGTCTGCGACCCTGATTACCACCGCCTTGTTGACCTTTGGCCTCGCGGCCGCCTCGATGGCCGCTGACGCGCCGAAGACCGGCACGCCTGTGGCTGCCGACAGTTCGGCCCCTGCGCCCAAGGCCAAGACCCATAAAGCCAGCACCAGCAAGAAGCACAAGAAAGCGACGACTGCTGCTCCTGCTCCGACAACCAAGTAACATTACTGGTATAACGCCCCGACCGCTTCACGGCGGCCGGGGCGTTTTTTATTGGCAACTTTGGATGGCTCGATGTCACTTTTGAACGTCATGATTCTTGCGGTCGTTCAGGGATTGGCCGAACTGCTGCCGGTATCCAGTTCCGCCCATGTCGTCGTCGCTGAGAAACTTCTGGGCCTCGATCCTTCCTCGCCGCCGATGACGCTGCTGCTCGTTATGCTGCATACCGGCACCATGTTTGCGGTGATCGTCTACTTTTGGCGCCAGTGGATGAATGCGTACTTCAGCGGCGGTCCGGCTTTCAAGGCCTTTGCGGTACGGGTGATCTTTGCGACTGCACTCACAGCCGTGATCGGCGAACTGATCATCAAAATCATCGAAATGTCTTTGTTGCGCCATGTTCCGCATTCTGAGATCGAGGATCTGTTCAGTCATCTCGAATTCATCGCGCCGGCGCTGGCAGCCGCGGGTGTCATCATTTTGGTCGCGGGCCTCGATGAGAAACGAAAGTCCGCGCGAAATCCGCCAGCAGCCAAGGATTTGACCCTGCGGCAGGCCGGTCTCGTAGGAATGGTTCAGGGCCTGTGCCTGCCGTTCAGGGGGTTGTCGCGTTCCGGCGCCACGATCTCCGCCGGAATGTTGTTAGGAGTTGCCAAGGAGCGAGCAGAAGCTTTCAGCTTCGCGCTGGCGGTGGTCATTACGCCGCCCGTGGTAGGCCGGGAAGTGTGGCGGCTCATGCGGTCCGCGCATGAGAATGGCGCGGCTGATCTAGGTTCGGTCGCACTTCTGAGTGTGTTCGGCGCAGTGATCGCATTTTTCGCCGGCCTGCTCGCGTTGAAATGGCTGAGTCGGTGGCTCGAGAGTGGCCGCTGGTATTTATTCGGCATCTACTGTTTGCTCGCCTCCGCTGCGGTGACCGTTCTGTATCGCAACGGATATTAGGGTGAGCGGCGCTGCCGTCCAGGCAACCGATGTGGCGCACCTGATTCAGGTTGCACTGACGCCGATCTTCTTGATTTCCGCGATCGGCGTGACGCTCAATGTCTTGACCAGCCGTCTGGCGCGAATCGTCGATCGGGCGCGCGCCATGGAGGACGAATTGTGCCGGCCCGGCTATGAGCCCGGTGGACGCGATTTGCACGCGGCGCTCGGCGTGCTGGCGCGGCGTGCGCGTTACATCAACGCGGCGATCACCCTGATCACCGTCTCGGCGCTGTTCATCGCGCTGGTGGTGGTGATGCTGTTCGTCAATGCATTCGCGCATCGGGAACTCTCGGCCTTCATCGCCATCATGTTCATCTTGTCGATGCTCGCGTTTGCGGGGGCCTTGACGGCATTTCTGATCGAGGTGCGTATCGCGACCACGACGCTGCGCATCGGCATCGAGGCTGCATCGCGCGACAGTTAAGGCTGCATCGCGCGACAGTTAAGGCTGCATCGCGCGACAGTTAGGCTGCGAGTTAGCGCCGCTCCGGGGGAACGGCGCGCTCGCGCACCGGAATCGGCACATTGCACAAATCGATGTGGCCGGCGGCTACCTTGAAGAACTCTTCGGGACGGTTGCGGCGCGATTCGATCAGCGCCGTAAAAGTGGGTGTGTCGGTGCGAATGACCTCGAGGTTCGATCGTTGCGCGGCCGGCACGTCCGCTGCCACCCGAATCGACTTGATCGGCAGCGGCGTTTCGCTCTTGGTATAAAAGCCCATCTCCGCGCTGCCGCGCGGCAGCCCCGCGAGCAGTTCGACGCCCTTGACCACTCTTCCGACCAACGCGACATTCCGGTCCAGATGCCGCGGCGCGTGGCCGATCACCACGTACATTTCCGCGCCGCTGCCGCTGTCGGCGTCCAAATCCCGTCCCACCCCCACCATGCCGTAGCAATGCGCCAGCCAGACCTTGTTCAAGGAAGCCGAGCGCGCCACCGGCAGGCTGTCCGAGAACCCGACCTCGGGCGCATAGACATCGCCATCCGGCAGGCGGGTGAAAGCCATGTGGGCAGGCAGCGCGGAATCGAATTCCGGCGCTACCTTGCCGATGCCGGGGGGCAGGGGATGACGGTTGTCCGGGTCGCCCCATTGCGAAACGTAGTTGTCCTGCTCGCGAATGACCGACAATCCGTTGAAATATCCCGCGCGGGCCAGCGCCTTGATGTTGGCGACATGCAGCGGCGCAAACGCCGGGGCCAGTTCGATGACCACGCGGCCGGCGGGCAATTCCACATACAGCGTGTTTTCCGGCTCCAGCGGGCGCCAGTCCGAGGGGCTCGAGGCCGCCAGAACCGCCGGCATGCTCGGGAGTCTCGCGGCCGGCACAGGCTGCGCTAGAATAATCAGCGCGCCGGGGATTAAGAATCTAATATTGCGGTGCATGGACTTGAGTATTGCACAAATGTCATCAGGCTTTGGAGGCGAAATGCGCCGCATTCTATGGTGTTGCCTCGTGTTGTTCATGGCGGATTTGCAGCTCGCGCCGGCGCGCGCGCAGGCCTATCCCGGCGGCGGCATTCCGCCGATCACCGGCAGCGGCGGCCGGACCCAGCAGGGGCCGGAAATCCCATCGTCGCCGCTCGAGGTCAAGCCCGACAAGGCGGCGTCGAAGGCCTATGCCGCGGGCCTGAAGAGCATGCAGAAGGCGCATGAGTTGGAAGAGACCATCGCGAAGGCGGCCGACCCCGACAAGAAAGCCAGGGCCTTGTCGAAATTGGATGATACCTACGGCAGAGCGCTGGAAGAATTCACCGAGGTTTTGCGCAACAAGAACGACATGTACGATGCCTGGAACAAGATCGGTTTCATTCATCTGCACTTCGGCGCCTACCGCGAGTCCATCGATGACTACAATCACGCCCTGGCCCTGAAACCGGATTTGTTGGAGGCCATTCAACATCGCGGCGAGGCCTTCATGGGTACCGACCGCTTGGACGAAGCCAAGGCCGCGTACATGGACCTGTTCTTCCACGCCCGCCCGCTGGCGGATCAAATGATGCTCAGCATGCGGACCTGGCTGCAAAGTCACCGCGCGTCCGCGAACGGCATGCGCGCCGCGGATATCGATGCCTTCGGCAAATGGCTGCAGGAGCGCGAGGGCATCGCCAACACCACGGCCGCGAACTAGGAACGGCCGCGAACCAGGAACGGCCGCGAACCAGGAACGGCCGCGAACCAGGAACGGCCGCGAACCAGGAACGGCCGCGAACCAGGAACGGCCGCGAACCAGGAACGGCCGCGAACCAGGAGCCTTTGGGGTTCCCCGCGTGGCGATCAGGAGCGCGGCCCGACAGGCCTAGCCGGCGCGGCTCAGGGCAGCGAGCTTGGCGCGCAGCTCCGCCACGATTTCCTCGAGCGCGCTCACGCGCTGACTAAGAGTCGGCGCACTCGATGCCGCGTCCGCGCGCCCGGCCTCGGGCAGCTCGGCGGCCACGGGCTCGGGTGCCGACACGATGGCGCCCGAGAACAGGTGCGCATAACGCGATTCGCGCGCGCCCGCGGCCTTGGCCAGACGGGCGATGAACGGCCCATCCTCGCGCGTCAGCAGGCCGCGCAACGTGCCTTCCACCGCTTCGGCGTCGGCAAAATCGCACAACCGATTGGTGCGCGAGCGCAGCTCGCCCGGAGTCTGGGGTCCTCGCAACAGCAGCACGCATAGGACGCCGAGTTCCTGCTTCGTGAACTTCAAGGAGCCGAATTCCGTATTGCAAAAGCGCTGCTTGTACTTCGTGACTCGCCCGCCATAGCCCGCGGATTTGTCGCTGACCATGTATTTTTTCATCAGCGAATCGACCGACTGCTGGACTTCAGCCTCGCTCAAGTCGAGCACCGGTTCGCGGTTGGTTTTCTGGTTGCAGGCATTGGTGAGGGCATTCAACGACAGCGGATACTGATCGGGAGTGGTAATTTCCTTCTCGATCAGGCAACCGATGACTCGCGCTTCGTTCGGGGTGAAATCGATGTTCATTGACAGCTTCCAACTCGGCGCCGGTTGATCTACCGTAGCGCTCTAAAGGTTCGACAGGATAACTTGAAATGAAAACCAAAGCCGCCGTTGCCACCGCTGCCCGCAAGCCTCTCGAAATCATCACCGTGGACTTGGACGGTCCCCGAGCCGGCGAAGTGTTGGTGGAAATCAAGGCGAGCGGCGTCTGTCACACGGATGAGTTTACCCGCTCGGGAGCGGATCCCGAGGGGTTATTTCCGGCGATTTTGGGTCATGAAGGCGCCGGCGTGGTGGTGGATGTCGGCCCCGGCGTCACCTCGGTCCGCAAGGGCGATCACGTCATCCCGCTCTACACGCCCGAGTGCCGGCAATGCAAATCCTGCACGTCGCGCAAGACCAATCTGTGCACCGCGATCCGCGCAACCCAGGGCAAAGGGCTGATGCCGGACGGCACCAGCCGTTTCTCCCTGGGCAAGGAGCTGGTGCATCACTACATGGGCTGTTCGACCTTCTCGAATTTCACGGTGTTGCCCGAGATCGCGGTCGCGAAAATCCGCGAGGACGCACCCTTCGACAAGGTGTGCTACATCGGTTGCGGTGTGACCACCGGCATCGGTGCGGTGATCAACACGGCCAAGGTGGAGGCGGGCGCCAACGTGGTGGTATTCGGCTTGGGCGGCATCGGTCTGAACGTGGTGCAGGGCGCGCGCATGGTCGGCGCCAACAAGATCATCGGGGTCGACTTGAACCCTGGTCGCAAGGCGCTGGCGGAAAAGTTTGGCATGACGCACTTCGTCAATCCCAAAGAGGTGGGCGGCGACCTCGTGGCGCATTTGGTCGCGCTCACCGATGGCGGCGCAGACTACAGCTTCGAATGCGTCGGCAGCGTGGACCTCATGCGCCAGGCGCTGGAGTGCTGCCATCGCGGCTGGGGTGTGGCGGTGATCATCGGTGTCGCCGGGGCCGGCAAGGAGATCTCCACGCGGCCGTTCCAGCTGGTGACCGGACGGGTGTGGAAGGGCACCGCTTTCGGCGGCGCGCGCGGCCGCACGGATGTGCCGAAAATCGTCGATTGGTACATGGACGGCAAGATCAATATCGACGATCTCATCACGCACAAAATGCCCTTGAACGACATCAACAGCGCGTTCGATCTGATGCATGCGGGCGAGTCGATCCGCAGCGTCGTGCTGTTCTCTTGAGCGGCCTGGTGTTGATTTCCGAGCACGCCTGCTACGGCGGCGTGCAGCGCTTTTACCGGCACGAGTCGCGCGAGACCCGCGGCCCCATGAAATTCTCCGCCTATCTGCCCCCGCAGGCGAAGTCGGACAAGGTTCCGGTGCTGTATTTTCTGTCGGGCCTGACATGCACGGAAGAAACTTTTTGCATCAAGTCCCACGCGCAAAAATACGCCGCGGACTTGGGACTCATGCTGATCTCTCCGGACACCAGCCCGCGCGAGCCGCGCATACCGGGGGACGCCGATCACTGGGATTTTGGCTATTCGGCAGGGTTTTATCTGGACGCGACACAGGCGCCGTGGTCGCAGAACTATCGCATGGAAAGCTATGTCGTGCGGGAATTGCCGCAGATCGTGGCGGCCCACTTGCCGGCTCGTCCGGGCGCGACCGGTATTTTCGGCCACTCCATGGGCGGCCACGGCGCGTTGAGCCTGGCGCTGCGCAATCCGGCGCGATACCAATCGCTTTCCGCCTTCGCGCCGATCGCCGCGCCCATGCAATCGCCTTGGGGCAGGAAGGCTTTCGGCAACTATCTGGGGCCCGACATCGAATCCTGGCGCGAGCACGACGCCACTGAGTTGGTGACGCGCCGGCCTTATCCCGGGCCCATCCTCATCGATCAAGGCACCGCCGATCAATACCTGGCCGCGGAACTCAAGCCGCAGCAATTCGCGGACGCGGCGGCCCAGTCCGGCCAGCAGCTGACCTTGCGCATGCAGCCGGGCTACGATCACGGCTACTACTTCATCCAGACCTTCATGGCCGATCATTTGCGTCACCACGCGGAGCAGCTCGCGAGATCGCATTGACCGGTTTGCGATTACCGGTATGATTGGTTCACGCGCAAGGTTCCCGCAAGGGACTTAAATTGGAACGCGGTGTAATACCGCGGCTGCCCCCGCAACTGTGACCGGATAGCGAACGTCCACGAGTCCACTGAAGCTTGATGGCTTTGGGAAGGAGGACGAGAGCAACGACCCGGGAGCCAGGAAACCCGCCTCGCGCCGTCGTCCTGTTACCGGCCGGGGTGCGCTGATAACTGCGGGGGAAACCGTCGCGACGACAGTGTTGGAGTCGTCGTTGCGGGAGGATGCTTTCGTGCGCCGGCTCTTGGGCCCCTTACCAGGAGATTCTCGTGCGTAACCCTTTTTTTCGAGCATTGAATTGGCTTGCCCCGCTCGCTTGTTGCGGCAGCCTCGCGAACGCTGAACCAACCGATCTGCCCGACACCATCGTCGTGACGGCGACGCGCATTCCGACGCCGGAGCTCAAGGTCGCCAGCAGCATTACCGTCGTCAGTGCCGATGACATCGCCGCCCGGCAACTGCGATCGCTGCCGGACGTGCTCAAGCAGGTGCCGGGCCTGAACGTGGTTCAAACGGGCGGCCCGGGCGGGCAAACCTCGGTATTCATGCGCGGCACGAATTCCAATCACACCAAGGTGCTGGTCGATGGCATCGATCTCGGCGATCCGAGCAATCCGGGCGGTGCCTTCGATTTCGGGCATTTCTTGACGGAGGATATTCAGAAGGTCGAAATCCTACGCGGGCCGCAGAGCGGTCTTTATGGTTCGGACGCCATCGGCGGGGTCATCAACATCGTCACCAAGAGCGGCTCGGGTCCGGCGCAGTTCAATGCCGCCGCGGAGGGCGGGTCATTCGGCACGTTCAATCAAACCGGCGGCCTCAGCGGTTCGCGGGATGAATTTCACTACGCGGCGAATGTGGAGCACTTTCATTCCGGCAAGACGCCGGTGACGCCGCTCGATCTGCTGGCGCCGGGCGAGCGGCGCATCGATGATTACTACGATAATTTCACCGCCTCGACCAAGCTGGGGTTCGATATCGCGGCGAATGCCGATCTGGGACTGGTTGCGCGCTACACCGATACGCACTTGCGGCTGACGGGCGAAAATACGGCCAACTTTCCGGCGGACTTTCCGGATGCGGCGCAAAGCGCCGACAACACGCTGCAAACCTACGCGCGCGCCACCGCGCATCTGCTGTCCTTCGGCGGCGCGCTCGAGCAAACCTTGGGCGCCGCTTATGGCAAGGTCAAATCCGCCGCTGTCGGGCCCGGGTTGCCGCGCAGCGATACCGTCGGCGAACGGGTGAAGTTCGACTGGCAGGGCAACATCGAGCTCGCCGTCGACCAAAAATTGGTGCTAGGCGCCGAGCATGAGCGCGACGCGATTACCGCGCCGATCTCCGCCGGTACCCGCATCGATTCAGGCTACGCCGAATTGCAATCGAGCTTCGGCGAGCGGCTGTTCGAGGCCGTGAGCGTCCGCTACGACGCGAACGATCGTTTCGGCGGCAAGCTGACCTATCGTCTCGCCCCGGCGTATGTCATCAAGGAGTCCGGCACCAAGCTCAAGGCCAGCCTCGGCACGGGCTTCAAGGCGCCCACTCTCGATCAGCTGTTTCAAAGTTTTCCTGAGTTCAATTTCTTCGCAAACCCCAACTTGAAGCCGGAAAGCAGCGTGGGCTGGGATGTGGGATTCGAACAGGCGCTGAGCGCCGAGCGCTTAAGATTCGGCGTCACCTACTTTCATAACAGCATCACCAATCTGATTGCCGACAGCGCGGACTTCACCACGGACATCAATATCGGGCGCGCGGTCACGCAGGGTGCCGAAAGCTTCGTTGCAGCCCGGCCTACCCCGGCTCTGACGTTCAGATTGGATTACACCTTTACGCAGGCGACCGACGCAATCGCCCATCAGGAGCTGTTGCGCCGGCCCAAGCACAAGGGCAGCTTGACTACGGCATGGCAGGCGACCGGCCGCTTGTCGCTCGACGCAACCCTGCTGTCGGTGAGCTCATGGGTCGATGGGAATCGGGACTTCTCGATCCCGCGCCTCAATGCGCGGCCCTACACGACGGTGGACGTCGCGGCGGCTTACGCTGTGAACCGCAATGTCAGCGTGTACGCCCGGGTCACCAACTTATTGGACCGGCACGACGAGAATCCAGTCGGATTCCTGCAGCCGAGCATCGGCGCGTTTGCGGGAATCAAAACGAGGTTTTAGGTGCCGGTCGGTCCGGCTGTCAGCGGACCAGCACCTGGGGTTCCGAGGTGATGCGTCCGTCGAAATCCATCCACACATGCTGTGCGAAATCGTACAGCTTGCAGCGGCGCACGGTGTTCCAATAGTAGCGCCACGAGAACACTTCGGAGTTCAGTCTCTCATCCAGGGTCGCGGCAAGCTTCGCCTGCGCTTCCTTGAGGCGATAGAGTGGAATTCCCATGTTCACGTGGTGCGCGCCGTGCTCGAGAATGTAGTGGATCAAGCCGTCCAGCGGGCGCATGAGCTTGACGTGCACCGTCGTGGTCGCATAACCGGCGTTGGCGGTCCACTGGTCGCGCCGCTCGTACCAGGCGACCCGCGGATGGGTGTGCTGCACGTAGATCACAAAGCCCATGAGGCAGTTCCAAATGCAGAAAGGAATGACGAAGCCGAAGAGCAACAGCGACCAGATCGACCTGCCGCTGTAGATGCCCCACACGATCAAGCCGCCTACCCACAGAGCACCGAAGCCGGCCACCAACAGGCTGTCCCAGGTATAGCTGATGCGCCGCGTGGCGACGTGTTTGCGCCCCGGGAAAAACAATTTCTTCCACCACATCTCGATCATGTAGTAGACGCCTTGCCCGACGCCGCTGCGATAAATGCGCTCCAGCAGACGCCGTATCCACGGCAGGTTGGCGAATTCGGTGGGCGAGTAGGGCGTCCAGACGTAGTCGCGGCCCTTCAGGTTGGTGAAGCCGTGATGGGCGAGATTGTGGCCGATCTCCCAGAGGCTGAAGGGGGTCAGCGAGGGCAGGAATGCGATCCGGCCGATCCATTTGTTGAGCGTCTTGTTCGGCGTATACGAGCCATGACAGGCATCGTGACCGATGACGAACAATCGAGCGATCCACAGGGCCGCCACCAAGGATGCGAAAACTTTGATCCACCAGGATTCGACCACCAGCAGGCTGGCGATCGCCACGCCGAGCACCAGCCAGTCGAGCAGGAACCAAACGACCGGCGCCGCGACGCCGGGCTTCATCGCAAAAGGCTGCAGCAGTTTTTGAAATTTAAAACGCGACTTGTCGACCGGCAGCGGCGCCGCGGCTTCAGGTTTGGGTTCGGATACAGCTGGCTTTGAAACCGAAGATGTTTGCACTCAACGCCCCGTCGCACGTGAAATGGTCAACTTGTCATTATACGCTGAGAACCGCGATAAGCACGGACTTGCGTTCAGGCTGTCTCCGCGTCGGGCCATAGCAAAACCCCTAAATGCTCGCATGCCTCGATCAGGGCGGTCGCCGCTTCCCGCGTGCTGGCGTCCAGCCGCCTGTCATGGGTCAGCAGCCATGTCAGCCTCGCCCGCCGTGAACGAGCCGAGGGCTCGCTGTCGAAAAGCGCGGGAAACAGGCCCAGGGCATCGACAAATTCGCGCATTGCAGCGCTGGCAGGGGCATTCGGCGAGGGCGTGAGCAGCAATTTGAGCCAGGTTACGCAGCGTTTGGCCAAACCGGCGCGCGTGAGACCCAGGCCCATGCGGCGCCGCGATTCTCCATCCGCGAGGGAATCGGCGAGATTGCGATAACGTTCGACCGCCGACTCCTCCGCGGCTACCGACGGGCTGGCATCGGACAAAATGGCGCGCAGCACATCTCCCAGAAGCAGCGAGAGCGATTCCGCCAGAAATCGCTGGCACTGTTCGGCGTCCGGACGCGACAGCTGACCCCAGGAGAGCGGTCCGCCTATTCGTCGGGCATTCGGCGACTTAGACATGACTCCCAGTGTAGCGGCTCCATAGCCCATCGCAACTACCGCAAAGTGCGCCGAACATCACCGCGGAAAAATTTAATGATTGCAGATGTATCATGTACGTGATTGCACGCTCGATCGCAACTTGTTCCCGGCAAAACCGTCTCCTTGGCGCGAGGCGTACGCCGCATCGTGGCCGGCAATGCCGGGATGATGACGGGACCGGGAACCAATACTTACTTGCTGGGCGAGCAGCAGATCGCGGTTCTCGATCCGGGACCCGATGATGCGCAGCACTTGGCGTCGATTCTTGCGGCGGCCGGGGCCGCCATTCGCTGGGTGGTGGTGAGCCATACGCATCGCGATCACTCGCCGCTGGCGGCGGAGCTGGCGCGGCGCACCGGCGCCATGCTCATCGGGTTGCCGCCGCCTCGCGACGGGCGGCAGGACGAAAGCTTCGTGCCGCAGCGCCGGCCTGCCGACGGCGAGCGTCTCACGCTGGGCGAACTTGAATTGACCGCAATCCACACGCCCGGCCATGCCTCGAATTGCGTCTGCTATTTTCTGGCGCCGCAGCGGCTGTTGTTCACGGGCGATCACGTACTCGAAGGCGTCTCGCCGGTCATTTTGCCCCCGGACGGCAACATGGGCGATTACCTGCACTCGCTCGATAAGCTGTTTGCCTACGACTTCGAGAAAATCGCCCCCGGTCATGGCGACCTGATGGATCAGGGGAAAAAGGTACTCGAGGCGCTGCGCGCCCATCGCCTCGCCCGCGAAGAAAAGGTGCTGCGCCAGGTGAGCATTCTGCGCGAGGCCGGCCTCGATGCCTTGCTTCCGGTGGTCTACGACGACGTGCCGGCCGACCGGCACCCATGGGCGCGGCTGACACTGCAGGCGCACCTGCTTAAATTGGCGCAGGATGGCCGCGTCAGCGAGCTGCACGGAATCTGGCGCCCCCGTCACGCATGAAGCCACGGCTGGCCGTGACGCTCTGCGGCGCGAGCGTGCGCCGCGGCGGCAAATGGGTGCTGCACGGCGTTACTTGGCAGCTGCGCCCCGGCGAGCGCTGGGCGTTGCTCGGCGACAATGGCGCCGGCAAGACACAGTTGCTCAAACTCTTGAGCGGCGACATTTGGCCGACACCCACCCGTGACATCAGCGCCGTGCGCACCTATCGGGCAGGCCGAGTTGCGCTGGACCTGCGCGACGCAAAGGCGCGCATCGCCTACCTCGGCGCGGAGCGGCAGGACAAATATGCGCGCTACGGCTGGAATCTGTGCGCGCGCGATGTGGTGGCCACCGGCCTGCACGCAACGGATCTGCTGCTCGCGCCGCCGACTCGTGCACAGGTCAGGAAGGTCGATGCGATGCTGCGCGTCTGCGGCATTCGTGCGTTGGCATCGCGCGAATTCCTGTCCCTGTCCTATGGAGAGAAGCGCCTGACCCTGCTGGCGCGCGCGTTGGTGCAGGATCCGGACTGGCTCTTGCTCGATGAGGTCTTCAACGGATTGGATGCGAAGTACCGCCGGCGAGTCGACCGGGTGCTGCGGACTGCGCTCGACACGGGCCAATCCTGGATTGCAACGGCGCATCGGGCCAGGGATGTGCCGCGGGGAACGGTCTCACTGCTCGAACTGTGCGGTGGCCGCGTGCGGCGTCTGCAGCGGCTCGCCTCGCAGGATTTAGCGCGGTTGAGCGCGCATGCGGCCGAACACCCGCCGCCACTGCCCCGCCGCCGGCAGGCCGCGCGGCGCGCGGCGGCGGCACGCAAGAGTCCGGTGCTGCTGCGACTGACCGGCGTCGATTTGTATGTCGAGTCCCGGCTGGTATTGCGCGATGTGAACTGGCAGCTGCGGCGCGGCGAACATTGGTCGGTGCTCGGCGCCAATGGCGCCGGGAAATCCAGTTTCCTGAAACTCCTGTACGGCGATCTGGCGCCCGCGCTCGGCGGAAAAATCGAGCGCCGCGGCTGTATCGCCGGCACGCCGATCTTTGAGTGGAAGCGGCGCGTGGGTTTCGTTTCGCCTGAACTGCAAAGCCTGTATGCGCTGGACGTCGATGTCATGGAATTGGTTGCGAGCGGACGGCATTCGAGCATCGGACTGGCTGCGCCTATGACGGCGGCGGACGCAAAGATCGCGCGAGTCTGGCTTAAATTCTGCAATCTGCTGGAGCTGGCAAAACGCCGGCCGCGAGAGCTGTCCTACGGACAATTGCGTCGTGCGCTCATTGCGCGAGCCATGGCCGCGGAGCCGCAAATACTCCTGCTGGACGAGCCGCTCACCGGCCTCGATCCGGCACAGCGAGCGGCCATGAAGCGCTGCCTGGAGCGGCTGATGCGGCGCGCCGTGACGATCGTGGCCGCCGTTCATCATGCGGAAGATTTGCCGCGGGGCATGCTGCGGCGATTGCATTTACATAACCGGCAAGCGCGCGTTGCAGATTTCGATTTTGCGACGTGAGCGACGGCGGGGCGCAGTGGTGCGGGCGAGACTGCAGTCCCCCAGGCTCTCGTCACGGAAAGGATTATGTTGCGTCTCACCACGACGGCTGGTTTTTTCGGCGTACTTGCACTCGCCGGTTGCAGCGGTTCCGACTATGCGGTGCGGCCGGTGCCGCGCATTGTGGCCGACACCGTGGGCAAACCGGTGAGCGTGTTGCAGGAAGCCTTCGGCGAGCCGCGCAAGATCGACAAGACCTCCACCAAGATGATCTATGTGTGGTTTCTCGCGCAAAAGCCCAAAGAGGGGACGGCGTCCGGTTTCCAGGGATGCGAAATGGAGGTCAGTGTCGATGCGCGGTCGCAGCGCGTCCTGGGGTATTCGCTGTCGAATATCGGATGGGCGACGTGCGGCGACGTGCAGCGGCGCATCCGCGTGGCGCAGCGCTAACAGCCCGGCCATTTCTGGCTACAATAGGGCTTCAAAGCCTGCCGGCGTTTGCGCATTCAAGGGTTCGTCGCCGTTGTTACCAGTCTCAATTCTATCGCTTCTCATTCAAGCCGCGCTCATCGTGCATGTGATCCGGACCGGGAGAAACACGCTGTGGATCTTGGCCATCGGGTTTTTGCCGGGAATCGGCGCGCTCGCCTATCTGGCGGCGGAGGTGCTGCCGGACCTGTTCGGCGGCCGGACCGCGCGCCGGGCCAAGGCCGGCCTCGGCCGGATAATCGACCCTAACCGCGACTTGCGCCGCGCGACGGCGGAAGTGGAGATTTCCGGCAACGTCGACGCCCGTCGCCGGCTGGGAGAGGAACTGTTCGACAGGGCCCACTATGGGGAAGCCATCGAGGTGTACCGGGGCGGCCTGAAGGGCGTTTTCGAACACGATGCGACGCTGCTGCTCGGCATTGCCCGCGCGCAATTCGGCGGGGAGGACTTTGCCGCGGCGCGCGCCACACTGGAGCTCTTGAAGCAGCACAATCCGGAATTCAAATCGGCCGATGCGCAGCTCTTGTATGCCCGCACGCTGGAGGCAACCGGCGCGCTCGACGAGGCCGAACGCGAATACGCGCTCATCGCGCCAGGATTTCCCGGCGCCGAAGCGCGGCTGCGTTACGGGTTGCTGCTCAAGCGTCGCGGCAACCTCAACGAAGCGCAGCGGGTGCTGAAGGACCTGTTGGACGGCGCCAAACTCAGCCCCGCGCACTATCGCCGCGCGCAAGCCGAATGGCTGGATCGCGCGCGGCGCGAGTTGAGCTAATATGCAGCGGATGAAAAGGAGCAATCGAGTCCGCCGGATTGGCGTGGCGTCGCTGCTGACCCTAATGCTGGCCGGGTGCGCCCCAGAGAAGGTCCCGGCGGAGAGGCGCATTGCCGAAATTCAGGCGACGGTCACCGCCGCGTCCACGGAGGCCGCGAAGTACATTCCGGAGCAGTTCGCGGCGGTGCAAACTCGAGTGGTTGCGCTGCAGGCGTCCTTCGACAAGAAGGACTACGCCGCGGTCGTGGGCGGCGCGCCGGCGGTGCTGGGCGCCGCCCAGTCGCTGGCCACCGACGCCGCCGCAAGAAAGGACGAAGTCCTGAAGCGGCTCAGCGACAGATGGACCGAACTGGCCGGCAGCGTGCCGGGCAGCCTGACGGCGGTCCAGAAGCGCATCGATTTCCTGAGCAAGACGGCCAACAAGAAGGCGGCTGCCCGCACCGATGTCGACGGCGCGAAAGCGGCGCTCGGCGATGCGATGGCGCTGTGGTCCAAGGCGCAGGCGGCCTTCGCGAGCGGTAACATGGACGAGGCGGTGAATACCGCCCAGAACGTGAAGTCGACAGTCGACGCCGTGGCCGCTGTCTTATAGGGCGCCGCTGTCTATAAGGCGCCGCTGCCTTATAGGGCCAGGGTTCCTTCGCTGACGATGGTCGCCGTGCCCGCGATGTGCACCGCGACCAGGTTGCCTTTGTCGATTTCCAGGCGAGCTCTGACCTGGCCCGGTCGCTTCATCTGGTAGCCCTGCCGGCCGACGAAGGTCGTGGATTGCTTTCCGAATTGGCCCAGGTCCCAGAGATAGGCCGCCAGCATGGCGTGCGCGTTGCCGCTCACCGGGTCTTCCCGAATCCCCAGCGCCGGACAGAACATGCGCGATTCGGTCCAGATTTCGTCGGAATCGCGATTGACCGCGAACAAGAAGAACCCCTCGGTCCCAAGCTCGCTGCCCAGGGACACCAGCGTGTCGAAATTCGGCGCGAGTTGCTCCAGATGCCGGTGATCGGCGATCGGCACGAGCAGGCGGCTGCTGCCCTTGTGAGCGATCCGCGCGGGCATGACGTCGTGCAATTGGGTGGCCGGCAACTTCAGCGCCTCAGCCACGCGCAGGGTGGTCTTGAAGGGCAGCGGCGCATCGAGTACCGGCGGCGTTTGCCGAAATTCGATCAGCGACTCGGTCCCGGACGCGCGCGCCTCGAGTTGCGCGCTGACCTCGATGATGCCGATGCCGCAGTGTTGGCGGCAAATCCCCACCGAGCGCCGGCCCAAGGCCAGAAGCACCGCGTGCGCGGCCACGGTGGCGTGCCCTACGAAGCGCGCTTCCTTGCGCGAGTTGAAGAAACGCAACCGCACATCGTGGTCCGCGGCATTGGCCGCGAACACGAAGGCCGTTTCGGCGTGAGAAAACTCGCGGGCGACCGCAAGCAGGGTGGCTTCACTTTGGCCGTCGGCATCGAGGACGACGATCGCGGGATTTCCGGTGAAGCGGGTCGCGGTGAAGGCGTCTACCTGGAAAATGCGCAAAGCTGCCTCCGAATCTGATGACGGAGTTTTGCACGCTTAGGCGTGGCAGGCTACACTTGCGTACACCTTGGGGTGGCCTGCAAGGCCTGAGACGCGGGACATCGAATCCTCGATGAAGCTCGCGAACCCGTTGAACCTGACCCGGTTAGTACCGGCGTAGGGAGCAGGTAATTCATATGCGCGCAGCCGTTGAAATCAGCATGTACCCGTTGACCGGGGATTATCGTCCGCCGATTCAAGCCTTCATCGATGGCCTGAACCGTCATCCCGGCCTCATCGTGAGGACCAACCATTTGGCCACGCAGATCTGGGGTCCGCTCGATCGCGTGATGGGCATCCTCACCGAGGAAATGACCCGCTCCGCCGGCGCTTCGGCGCAGCTGGTTTTCGTGATGAAGGTGCTGCCGGGCTTAGAGCCGCCGCACGAGGAGCCAAGAGGCGGCATGTGATTCACGAGGTGTCGATGCAGCTCGCGAGTGCCTGGCGCGATACGAGCTGGATCGAATTCTTGGCCGCTGCGCTCGCCCTGGTGTATGTGCCGCTGGCGATCGGGCAGCGCCTAAGTTGCTGGGCCGCCGCCTTCGTCAGTTCCCTTCTCTACGTCTGGGTGTTCTTCTCGGCCCGCCTCTATATGGAGTCGCTGTTGAATGCCTTCTTTGCCGCCACGGCGATCTATGGTTTCTGGCAATGGCAGCATGGCAGGGGCGGCGCTGCGCTGCGCGTGACCCGCTGGCCGGTCGCGCGGCACGGCCTCGCCTCGCTGGGCATCGTCGCGGCGGCGGCTGTCAACGCCTTTTTCCTGGCGCGATTCACGCCGGCCGCCAACCCCTTCATCGACTCGATGCTGGCCTGGTCGAGTGTCTACACGAGCTTTCTGGCCGCGCGCAAGGTGTACGAGAACTGGTATTGGTGGCTCGCGATCGATTCGGCCAGCACCTGCCTGTACTTCACGCGTCATCTGTATCTGACCATGTTGCTCTACGGGGTGTACGTGATCTTGTGCGCGGTCGGCATGCGCGAATGGCGCCGCAGTTTGCGCTTGACGGCCCATGCAACGGCGTGAAATCGAGCGGTTGTGCGTTGCCGTGCTGCCGGGAACCGGGAGCATCGATCTGCAGGCCTTGAGCACCGGGCTGATCAGCGCGACCTATCGTGTGGCGCGCGATGGCGTCGCATACACGGTGAAGGCAGCGGCCGATGAGCGCCTCGAAGGTCTCGATCCCGCGTGGGAGCTGGGTGTCCTCGAGCGGGCCGGCCGTGCCGGCATTGCGCCCCGGGTGGTGCATGCGGATCTCGAGCGCGCGGTGCTCATCTCACGATGGGTCCCGGGTCGCTCGTGGTCTGCGCAGGAGGTGAAGTCTGCCGCCAACCTGGAGAGCATTGCCCGGCTGCTGCGCAAAGTCCACGCTCTTTCCGTTCCCGCCCCGCCGCGGATCATCGCCCCGCTGCAGTGGATAGAGCTCTATGCCCGGGCTCTGTCGCGGCGTGCCATTGAGTCCGATCCGGCGCTGCGCGCCGCAGCCCTTGCCCGCGCGGAGTTGCTCCGGGGGCTGCCGCAGATCAGCGGGGTCGTGTGCCACAGCGATTTGCACAGCGACAATTTGCTCCAAGAGAATGAATCTGTGATTTTGCTCGACTGGGAATACGCCCATGTTGCGGACCCCCTGTGGGACCTCGCCGGCTGGAGCGCCAACAACGACCTCGAGGCGGACGTTCAATGGAATCTGCTGACCCGCTACCTGGGCAGCGCGCCGAGCCCCGCTCAATGGCAGCGCTTCAGGTTGCTGCTGTGGCTGTACGACTACGTCTGCTTGCTGTGGAGTCAGCTATATCTGGGGCTGCGGCGCGCGGCAGTGACCGGCAGCGCCGAGCGCGCGAGATTTCTCGACGCGCGCCTGCGCCTTGCGGCACACTACGCCGCCTGAAGGTTCCGAGAGGGTCGGCAACGGAGGTTTTGATGGCGCGGATGATTGTGGTGGATCGTGACGGCAAAGAGCACGAGATCCAGGCGAAGACCGGCTTGAAGATCATGGAAATCTTGAGAGAGCTCGACTATGGAGTCGCGGCGATTTGCGGAGGTCTGTGCTCCTGCGCCACCTGCCACGTCTACGTCGATGAACAATGGGCGCCGCTGCTGCCGAAGCGGCAAAGCGACGAACTCGAGCTGCTGAACGAGCTGCCGGACTTTCGCGCTGCCACCTCGAGGCTTTCCTGCCAGGTTGAGTTCACCGAAGCGCTGTCCGGCATCAAGGTGACCGTGGCGGCGGATTCTTAAGGCGCCGCAGCCGCGGGCCGCCGCTAGGGTTTCTTCTCCGTCTGCCGTTTTACGGCATCCTGCGCCGCCGCGACCGCGCCGGGGTCGCCGAGAAAGCGCCGCGAGACCGGCTGCAGCTGCTCGTCGAGTTCATACAGCATCGGAATGCCGGTAGGAATGTTGAACTCCACGATGTCGGCCTCCGACATCATGTCGAGCATCTTGACGAGGGCGCGCAACGAGTTGCCATGCGCAACGATCAGCACATTTTTGCCGGCCCGCAGCTCCGGCACGAGGCGCGACTCCCAGTAGGGCAGCACGCGCGACAAGGTGTCCTTCAGCGATTCGGCCACGGGCAAGTAAGTCGGATCGACATCGGCATAGCGCGGATCGAAGCGCGGGTGTCGAGGATCATCCGGCTGAAGCGGCGGCGGCGGGACATCGTAGCTGCGGCGCCACAGCTTCACCTGTGCTTCGCCGTGTTCCGCCACCGTTTGCGCTTTGTTCAGTCCCTGCAGGGCACCGTAATGCCGCTCGTTCAGCCGCCAGCTGCCCTCCACGGGGGTCCACATGCGGCCGGTGGTGTCGAGGATCAGCCACAGCGTGCGGATCGCGCGCATCAAGACCGAGGTAAAGGCGATGTCGGGCTCGAGCTTTTCCGCCTGCAACTCACGGCCCGCCTGAATCGCCTCCAGCCTTCCCTGATCGCTCAAGTCGACATCCTGCCATCCGGTGTATAGATTCTCGAGATTCCAGGTGCTTTGACCGTGCCGGACCAGGATTAGTTTTCCAGGCATCCTTCTTCCTCCTAACGACGCATGGCCGCGGCAAACAAACCGTCGAAGACGGTCGCCAGTCTGGAATCCTCGTGCATCTTAACTTGCAAGCGGATCCGCGCGCGCGCGGCGCGCACCAGCATTTTTTGAAACTTGTCGATATCCGCTGCGGCCGGAATTTCTATGCACGCGCGCATCTCGCCATGAACCGGCGCGAGGAAACGCATGCTCGATTCCTGGATCACCGCCTCGGCGTCGAGCTTGCGCGTGGCGAGAAAGCGCGTGAGCCAAGCCCAGCCGGTCAGCACCGCCAGCGAATACAGGCTGCCGCCGAAGGCCGTGCCCTTGTGATTCGCGTTGGGCGCGAGCGGGGCGCGCAGCACCAGCCTCGAATCATCCGCCGATTCCACGATGATCCCCATGGGCTTTGCCAGCATGATTTCCCGATCGATCCGCTCCTGCAAAAAATCCGCGCCGAACAGAGGCTGCTGCATCATGGAAGCTACTGCGCAAGCCGTCGGACCGCCTGCAGCGCCACGGAGATCGTCGCGAAGTCGGGCGCTGAGCCGGTGCGCAAGTCCGCCACCAGCCGCTTGAGCGAGTCGACCGGAGCGGAGTGCCGTGCGAGCCATTGATCCACGCGCGCGCCCGGTTCCCGGCCCTTGGCCTTCAGCACCGCCAGCGTGATGCGGCCCTGCAACGCATACAAGTTTTCCCGCAGCGTGCCGCGGGCGACTCCCTGCCAATGGCCGTCCGCCGGCAACGATTCGATCTGTTCCTTGATCCAAGTCAACCCGATGCGCTCGCCCAGGTCGAAGTACGCCCGGGCGGCATAACCGATGCGCACGCGCGCGGCCCTCGAGACCTCGACCAGGTCCAATGCACTGTGCAGCTCCTCGAGAGAGGCGATGCGCACCGCGAGGTGCTCGGGCACCTTCTGTTCGATCAGCTGCGAGCGCATCGCGCCCATGCGCGCCTTTTGCGAAACGCCGAGCACGTCTCCCAACTCGCGGAACAGCTCGCTCACCTTGCCCGCATAGCGTGAAACGGCGCGTTTGATATCCAGATCGTTGCGGCGATTCTCCAGCAGCCAGTAGCTCATGTGCCGCAGCAGGCGCGTGGTTTGGAACATCGCCGTGTATTGAACCGCGGCGGCAATGTGATTATCCAATGCTTCGATCTGCGACCAAATGTGGCGCACCGCAAATACCTCGCGCGCGATGCTATAGGCGCGTGCCACCGCCGCCGGATCGGCGCCCGTGTCGTCCTGAGCGCGAACCGGAAAGACCGGGCCCATGCGATTGATCAAGCTGTTGGTGATGGCGGTCGCGATGATCTCGCGGCGCAGGCGATGCCGCTTGATGCGCCCGGCAAAGCGTTTCTGCACGGGAACGGGGAAGTAACGGTTGAGCTCGGTGGACAGATACGGATCCTCGGGCACATCGGACCGAATGAGCGCCCGATACAACCAGATTTTTCCGTAGCTCAGGATGATGGCGAGTTCCGGACGCGTCAGGCCTTCGCCGGCCTGGCGCCGCTCGGCGATGTCTTCATCGCTCGGCAGAAACTCGAGGCTGCGGTTCAAGTCGCCGGCGCGCTCGAGGGCGCGGACGACATAGGCATTTTCAGCCAGAAGCTGCCGGGTCCGAAACTCCCCGGTGCTGGTTGCCTGGCCCTGCAGGTAGTTATTGCGCAGCACCAGTTCGGCCACCTCGTCCGTCATCTGCGCCAACAGCCGGTCGCGGGCTGCCTGGGTGATTTCGCGGGCGCGCACCGCGCCATTCAGGAGAATCTTCAAATTGACTTCGACGTCCGAGGTATTGACGCCGGCGGAGTTGTCGATGAAATCGGTATTGAGCCGGCCGCCGCGCCGCGCATACTCGATGCGTCCGAGCTGCGACACCCCCAGGTTGCCGCCCTCGCCGATCACCTTGCAATTCAATTCCCGCGCATCGATGCGCACGGCGTCGTTGCTGCGGTCGCCGACATCGCTGTGGCTCTCGGTGCTCGCCTTGACGTACGTGCCGATGCCGCCGTTCCAAAGCAGATCGACATGCGCCTTCAGTATCGCCTTGATCACGTCGTTCGGCGTCACCTGCGCCGGCAATTCCAGCAGCGTCTGCGCCTCGCGCGACAGCGAGAAATTCTTGGCGGACCTCGAGTACACGCCGCCGCCTTTGGAGATCGCCGCACGCGAATAGTCTTCCCAGGAAGAGCGCGGCAACTTGAACATTCGCCGGCGCTCCGCGAATGAGCGCGCGGCATCGGGCTGCGGGTCGATGAAGATGTGCTGGTGATTGAACGCCGCGATCAGACGTATGTGCGGCGATTGCAGCATGCCGTTGCCGAATACGTCGCCGGCCATGTCCCCGATCCCACAGACCGAGAAACTCTGCGCCTGGATGTCCGTGCCCATCTCGCGAAAATGCCGTTTCACGCATTCCCAGGCGCCGCGCGCCGTGATCGCCATCTTTTTGTGGTCGTAGCCGGCCGAACCGCCGGAAGCGAAGGCGTCGCCGAGCCAGAAGGAATATTCCTGCGAGATGGCGTTGGCGATGTCCGAAAAGGTGGCCGTGCCTTTGTCGGCCGCAACCACCAGATAGGCGTCGTCCTGATCGTGGCGGACGACCATGCGGGGCGGCACGATTTTTTCGCCGACGATATTGTCGGTCACATCCAGCAAGCCGCGAATCAGCGTCTGATAGCAGGCAATCACCTCGGCCTGCTGTGCCTCGCGCTCGGCGGGCAGGCGCTTGACGACGAAGCCGCCCTTCGCGCCGACCGGCACGATGACGGTATTCTTGACTTGCTGCGCCTTCATCAATCCCAATATTTCGGTACGGAAATCCTCGCGCCGGTCCGACCAGCGAATGCCGCCGCGGGCGACATAGCCCATGCGCAGATGCACGCCCTCCATGCGCGGTGAGAACACGAATAATTCGAACAGCGGTTTCGGCAACGGCAATTCGCGCAGCTGCTGGCTCTCGATTTTGAAGGACAAATACTCCTTGAGCTGACCCGACGAGTCGGGTTGAAAGGCGTTGGTGCGCACCGTCGCGGACAGCGCATCCCACAGGGCGCGTAAAATTCGATCCTCGTCCGAACGCGTGACTTCCTCCAGAGCGGAGAGAATGTCCCGTCCCAGCCGCGCGAGCGACCTGGTGCGGACGGGCGCCGAGAGCTGCGGATCGAATCGCGCCGTGAACAGATCGGCGAGCAGCCGGGAAATCGGCGCATTGTTCTCCAGCACCTGGGCGATGTAGCCCTGGCTGAAGGGCAGCCCCGTCTGCAGCAGGTAGCGGCAATAGGCCCGCAACACCGTGACCATGCGCCAGGGGATCCCGGCCGAGAGCGTCAGCTGATTGAAGCTGTCGTTGTCCATGCGGCCGGTCCACACCGCGGTAAAGGCGCTCTTGATCTCCAGATCCAGCGCCTCGGATGCGATTGCAGGCGCGGCGTGCATGACAAATTCCAGATCCTGAATCCAGCCGCGGCGGCCGCCGGAGAATTCCAGTTGGTACGGCCGCTCCGCGATCACCTTCAGGCCCATGTTTTCGAGCATCGGCAACAAGTCCGAAATCGGAATCGCATCCTGGCCGCGGAAGATTTTCAGGAAAAATTTCTCGCGGTGCTTGGGATCCGGCCTGTAGATATCCAGGTGCAGGCGCGCCGGTTCCTTGTCCAAGGCCTCGAGAAAGGACACGTCCAAGGCCGCCGCCTCGGCGGGGAAGTCATCCGTGTAGGCCGCGGGAAAGCCTTGCGCATACTTGTCGAACAGCTGCAGCGCATAGGCCTCGTCGAAACGCGCCAGCAATGCCGACTTGAAGGAATCAAGCCAGGAGCGCACTGCCACGGCGACCCGGCGCTCCAAGCTGTCCGCATCGATATGCATGCTCTCGCTCGGCGCCGTGCGGGCCACGATATGGATCCGGGCGAGATTCGACTCGGCGATTTGCACTTGCGATTCCATGCTGAAGGCGGAAAACGCCTCGCGCACCACCCGTTCGATGCGCTGGCGAACTTGGGTGTTGTATTTCTCGCGCGGCACGAAGATGAGGCAGGAATAAAAGCGATGGAACAGATCGCGGCGCAGCAGGACCCGCACCCGGGGCCTCTCCTGCAAGCCGAATATCCCTCTGACGATGCGGTTGAGTTCCGGGACGCTGGCTTGGAAGAGCTCATCGCGCGGATAGGATTCCAAAATGTGCTGCAGCGCCTTGCCGTCGTGACTGTCGGGCGCCAGCGCAAACTGCTCGGCCACTTGCGCGATTTTCCGGCGCAGCAGGGGAATCTCACGCGGATTGGTGTTGTATGCGGCGGAGGTCCACAGCCCCAGGAAGCGCCGCTCGCCGAGCAAGCGTCCCCTGGAGTCGAATCGCTTGATGCCGACATAGTCCAGGTAGCCGGCCCGATGCACGGTGGAGAGCGAATTGGCCTTCGTCACCAGGCTCAGGTTGCGCGAGCGGCTCTGTCTCCTGATGTCGCTGCGCAAGACTCGACCCGTGCTCTCCGTTTTGCGGTGCCCGGCCCGCAAAATCCCCAAGCCGGTGGCCGTCACCGGCTCCAGCGTTTCGCGGCCCTTGCCGCCGCGCAAGCGATATTCGCGATAACCCAGAAAAGTGAAATGGCGATTTTCCATCCATTCGAGCAGCGCACAGGTCTCGCTCAATTCGTCCGAATCGACGCGCGAGCTCAGCGCGCTCAAATCCTGCGCGGCGCCACGGGCGGCGGCCCGCATGCGGCTCCAATCCGCGCACGCCACGCGCACGTCGCGCATGCTGCGCTCGATCTGCGCCTCCAATGACTTCAGCGCCGTGGGTTCCACGATTCGATCGACCTCGACGTGCTGGAAGGATTCCAGGCGCTGCTTGGTCCCCGCGGCAGCCTCCGCGCGCTGTTCCAGCGAGGTCAGGTTGCCCGCCCGATCGCGCACAACCGCAAATATCGGATGCGCCAGAAAGTGCAGCGTGAGCGCGCGTTCGGTCAGCGCCAGGCTCACGGAATCGACCAGGAAGGGCATGTCGTCGTTGACGACATCGATGATGGTGTGTTGGGAAACGAAACCATGCTCGCGCAATGTCGGGTTGAACACCCGCACCAGTGCGTTTCTGCCCCGCTGCCGCGCGAATGTGAGGTGCGAAAGCGCCGCGCCGGCCAGATCCTTCGGTTCGTGATCGGCAAGATCCTTGTTATCCACGTTGGCGAAATAGGTCTGCAGAAACCGTTGCCAGTCCAGGCCGCGCATGGATTTCGGCGGACGCACCGGGCTGCGCAAAATCGCGGAAATGAAGCTGCGATGTTCTTCTAAGGAAACCTGATACATGTCCTGGTCCTTGGGGATGCTCAACGCGTGCCAGGCGCGAATTATGCCAGTCCGCGATGATTTCAGGGACGGTGTTGGCCTGCGAGGTACTGTTGCGTCTGCATCTCGATGAGCCGGCTGGCGGCGCGCAAGAACTCCAATTGCAATCGCTCGCCGTGATAAAGCGCCCGGGGTGCAGCGGCGGCGGATACCACGACCTTCACATTGCGATCGTAGAACTCGTCGATCAGCATGATGAAGCGGCGCGCGGCGTTGTCGTTGGCCCGCGTGAATTCGGGGACATTCGCGATGAACACCGTGTGATAGAGCCGCGCCAGTTCGATGTAGTCATTTTGGCTGCGGGGCCCTTCGCAAATATCTTTGAACTCGAACCACACCATGCCCGCGCCCGTGGCCTGAGCCTTGATGTGCCGGCTCTCCACCGACAGCGTGGTGGGGCCGCCGGCGCCGGCGCCGGCGAGCGCCGTGAAGCGGCGCTCCAGCTGGGCGCGGGTGTCCGGTGCCTTTGCGTCCAGATACGTGGGCGCCTGCTCCAGTTGCCGCAAGCGGTAATCGACGCCGCCGTCCAGGTGCACGACCTCGGCATGGTTTGTAATCAGATCGATGGCCGGCAGGAAGCGCAGCCTTTGCAGGCCGTCCTTGTACAAGTCGTGCGGCGCGACGTTCGAGGTGGCGACCAGCGTGACCGCGCGGCGGCACAGCCCGTCGAAAAGCCCCGCCAGGATCATCGCATCGGCGATGTCCGAGACGAAGAATTCATCGAGACACAGCACGCGCACGCGAGCCGCCAGGCGTTCGGCGACGGTGTCCAGCGGCTCCGCGCGGCTCTTGATTTTGCGTAGTTCCGCGTGGACCTGGCGCATGAAGCGATAGAAATGCGTGCGCTCGGCCAGCCGCGGCGGCAGCGAGTCGTAGAACCAGTCCATCAGCATGGTCTTGCCCCGGCCGACGCCGCCCCAAAGGTAGACGCCCGGCAACGGCGTTTCGAGCGGCTGCACGGACAGACGCCGCAGCTGCGTGCGCAGCCGGTGGCTGACGGATTGGGAGCGCTCCACCAGCCTCACCGCCAAGTCATCGAGGCGCAATGCGGCGTCCTGCTGGCTTGCATCGGGTTCGAGCCTGAGGGCCGCGGTCGCCTCCCGCAGGCGTGCGGCAATCGACTGGCGTTCTTTGGACAATCGACGCTTGGTAATGTCAGAGGCTTTGATAATTCGGGCCGGAGCCGCCTTCCGGCGCAACCCAGCTGAGTTGCGCCGGGTACGGTTCCTTGATGTCGCACGCCTTGCAGTGAACGCAATTCGACGCATTGATCTGCAATCTTTGGCCGCCTGTGCCGTCCGGGATCATTTCATAGACATTCGCGGGACAAAAATTGGTGCACGGATTGCCGTAATCGGTGCTGCAGCGGGTCGCGCACAATGTCGTGTCGGCGACGTGCAGGTGCACGGGTTGATTTTCATCATGCGTGGTGGCGGCGAAAAATACCGATGCCACGCGATCGCGCGGCGGCAGCTCCCGATCGCTCCAGCCGCGATCGGGCGAAACGTATTCATCGAGACGTTTGAGCGCCGTGTCGTCGGCGTGATTGGCCAAGGTCCACGGCAGCTTACCCCCGGTGATGGTTTCCAATCCGAAATTCACCGTTCCCAACAGGAGTCCGCGGCGGAAGCCCGGCCGGATGTTACGCACCTTGTACAGCTCACGGCCGCCGGGGGATTCGCGCCAACGCTTGTCGAACCCGGCGCTCGTGCCGGTTTCGACATAGTGCGCAGCGGCGGTCACGCCCGAGCGAATCGCCTGATGGATGCCCTTGATCTTCGGCATGTTGAGGGTGCCGCCGGCATCCCCCACCAGCATGGCGCCGGGCATCTCCAGCATCGGCAGGGACTGATATCCGCCTTCAATGACCGTGCGTGCGCCGCCGGCGATGATTTCGCCGCCCCTCAGCAGGCCCTTGATGTCGGGATGATTTTTCCATTGCTGGAAGGCCTCAAAGGGCTTGAAGCGCGGGTCCGCGTAATCCAGGCCGACCACGAAGCCGACATAGACTCGATCTTTGTTCAAGTGGTAGAGAAAGCTGCCGCCGTAGATGCTGTTGTCCAGAGGCCATCCCGCGGTGTGCTGAATGAGCCCGGGCCGCACCCTGCCAGAGGGCAACTGCCACAATTCCTTGAAGCCCAAGCCATAGGTCTGGGGAGATTTCCCGGCATCGAGCCGGTAACGGGCGATCAACTGCTTGGAGGTGCTGCCGCGGCAACCCTCGCACAGCATGGTGATTTTCGCGTGGATCTCCGGTCCCGGCGCGAAATTCGGGCCAGGCCGGCCGTTTTTTTCGACCCCCATATCGCCGATGCGCACGCCCTTGACGGCACCGGCGGCATCGAACAACGCCTCCGCGGCGGCGAAACCCGGGAATACGTCGACGCCCAGCTTTTCAGCCTCGGCTCCCAATATCACCACGAGTTGGCCCAGCGAGACGATCAGATTGCCGTGATTGTTCATTTGCGGCGGTGTAATGGGTGAGCGATAGCGCCTGCGGCGCGTCATGAACAAAAAATCATCGCGCGTGGCGGGAACACAAATATCGGGCGGATTTTCGCGCCAGCTCGGCAGCAGCTCATCCAGCGGCCCAGGCTGCAGGACCGCGCCGGACAGGGAATGTGCCCCTAAGCCGGGGGCCTTTTCCAGCACGCAGACGCTTAAGTCGGGTTTGAGCTGTTTCAGCCGTATCGCGCAGGCCAATCCGGCAGGGCCCGCTCCCACGATGGCGACCTCGTACTCCATGACATCCCGCTGGCCTTCGCTCATCGACTGACCCGATCGATCCGCCTGAAAATTAGGCGACTTAGTAGATCACAAACTCCCCCAGGCCGGGGGAGGCGTTCGCCAGGTGGACAGACCATGAGGGGATTTGCCTCTGACTGTCGCATGTGTAGGTGGGGACTACCATGTTGACAGGCCACGGACGCCGTCTTCCAGGATGGCCAAGGGATTTGGGCATGGCACGGGCAAGGACGCCCACCCCATTATCAGTCTTGCCAGTTGGGCTTGCGCTTGGCAAAGAAGGCGGCAAAGCCCTCTTGAGCCTCGGCCTGCACCCTTAAATTCGCGAGACGTTTTGCCATCTCCAGCGACGTGGTGCCGCGATGGCTCGGCCCCGGTTGGGCGTCGCGAATCAGCTGCTTGGCCGCCGACTGCGCACCCGGCGCGCCTTTCAAGATGGCCTCGACGAGGCCGCCGCAGACTGCATCCAGCATCCCCTCCGGTACGGTCTCGTGAGCGAGGCCGATTGCCTTCAAGGTCGCCGCGCTCATCGTTTCCGCGGTGAGAAAATAGCGCCGCGCCGCGCTTTCGCCGATCTTGCCGAGAACGAATGGCGAGACGACGGCGGGAATCAGCCCCAAGCGCACTTCCGTCAAGGCGAACCTTGCAGAATCGACGGCGACGACGATGTCGCAGGCGGCGATCAGTCCGAGCGCGCCGCCGTAGCCATCGCCATTGACCTTTGCGAGCGTGGGTTTCGGGAACGAATCCAAGGCGATCAGCACGGTCGCCAGCTTGCGCGCATGGGCCAGGTTTTCCGCTGCGGAGGCCTGCGCCTGTGATTGCATCTCGCCGAGATCGGCGCCCGCGCAGAATGCATTTCCGGCACCCGTCAGCTGCAGCACTCGCACGTGCGGGTCATCGGCGCACTGTTGCAGCGCCCGGCCGAGCGCGCCGATGCTTGCGGCATCGAGCGCGTTGCGCTTCTCCGGACGATTGAGCGTGACGTGCGCGACGCCGCCGGAAACGGCGACCGTGACCGGCGGGCCGCTCACATGAGTTCAACGGCGATGGCGGTCGCTTCACCGCCGCCGATGCACAGGCTGGCGATGCCGCGTTTTTTGCCGCGGGCTTGCAGCGCGTGCAGCAGCGTGGTCAGGATGCGCGCTCCGGTTGCGCCGATCGGGTGGCCGAGGGCGCACGCACCGCCGTTGACGTTCACCCTGGCGTGCTGCAAGGACAGGTCTTTCATCGCCGCCATCGGCACGGCGGCAAAGGCCTCGTTGATCTCAAAGAGATCGACGTCATCAGCCGACCAGTTCAGCTGCGCCAGCAATTTTTGGATCGCGCCGACCGGCGCCAAGGTGAACCATTCCGGTTCACGGGCAAAACTGCTGTAACCCAGAATCCGCGCCAAGGGTTGCAAGTTCCTGGATGCGGCGAATGATGCCCGCGCCAGCACCACAGCCGCCGCACCGTCGGAGATGGAAGAGGAACTCGCGGCGGTCACCGTGCCGTCCTTCTTGAAGGCGGGCTTGAGCGTGGGAATCTTCGCCACATCGAGGGTGAAAGGGGTTTCATCCCTGTCCACCACGACCTCACCCTTGCGGGTCTTCGCGGTCACCGGCGCAATTTCCGCCTTGAAGGCGCCCTCGTTCACGGCGGCGAGCGCGCGGCGCACGGATTCGGCGGCAAAGCCATCCTGGGCTTGGCGGGTAAATGCGTACCTCTCGGACGTCGCTTCCGCAAAGCAGCCCATGAGCTTCCCGTCCCAGGGACTTTGCAGGCCGTCGAAGAACATATGGTCCAATACTTCCTGATGGCCCATTCGGTAGCCCGCTCGCGCTTTCGGCAGCAGATAGGGGGCGTTGGTCATGGATTCGATGCCGCCCGCGACGACCACCTGGGCGCTGCCGGCAAGAATTTGATCCGCCCCCAGCATGACCGCGCGCATGGCGGACCCGCACATTTTGTTTACCGTGGTGCTGGGCGTGCTCGTGGGCAAACCGGCGCCCAACGCAGCCTGGCGTGCCGGGGCCTGGCCAATTCCCGCCGACAGCACACAGCCCATGATCACTTCGTCGACGTCGGCGGCCTTGACGCCGCAGTCCGCCACCGCGGCTCGAATGGCGGCGGCGCCGAGTTGCGGCGCGCTGAGCGTCGCGAAAGCGCCCTGAAAAGCACCCACCGGCGTGCGCCGGGCACTCAATATGACCACAGGATCCGATTTCATGGTGTTGGGGGTCCGCAAATGATGGCAACTCAATATTATAGCCGTTCAGGTCGCCTTCAAGGCTCCAGCGGATCCCCGACGGCTTGCGCAATGAGCTCGCGGCTCTTGAGCCGCGCCTCGTCGGCGCCAAGCACGGCGAGAACTTCGACGCGAATGGGTCGCCGGCGTATGGAGGAGGGACTACCGGGAGGCATGACATCGCGCGTGCCGTGGATGGCGACGGCCACCACCGGCATCCGCGCCCGGGCCGCGATCTTGAAGGCACCCCCCAGGAATTTGCCGATGCGCCGATTCTCATCGAAGGTCCCTTCCGGGAAAAACATCAAGGATTGGCCGGTACCCGCCAGCTTCAATACGCGGCGCGCATCCGTCGCGCCCTTGTGGCGGTCGAATCGTTCGACAAACTGTGAGCCGAGGCGCCGCAACAACAGGCCGGCGAGGGGCGCCCGCATCATCTCTTTCTTGATGACAAAGGCAAACTCGGGCGGCAAGGCCGCGACGATGGCAATGGCATCGATATAGCTGGCGTGATTCGCCACCACGACGCACGGCTTCCCTGGCAAACGTTCCAGGCCCTCGACCGAGAAGGGAATGCCTGACAGGCGCAAAAATATTCGCCCGACCGTGCCGGCCACCACGCGGCGCTGTCGCAGGCCGGGCAGAAATAGGTTGATTGCCAACACGGCCAATCCCAGGACCGTGAAGGTCACCAGACAGTACGCAAGGTACGGTAGATTCCAGACTGCGGACCTCGCGGAATGCTGTGCTTCTGTGATCTGGTTCTCCTTATGTTAATACTTGACTGTACTGTGATTCTGGTCACGCCGACCTCCCAGCACCCCTCGCATACTGAGGACTGGTAGCGCGGACAGCACTATTTCGTGCGTAACCCTTCGCGAGAAACTATGGCGACGGCTCTCAAACGGACGGTTTATACACGCACTACGGGCGCAGCGGTACCCGCTGTTCGCGAGGCGGCGGATCCGGCCTTGCAACGCTTTCTTGATGCGGTGTGGATGGAACGCGGTCTTTCAGCCAACACGCTCGCGGCGTACCGCGCCGACCTGACGGCCTTGGCCCGATGGCTCGAGGAGCGCGATGGCGCCTTGCTCAAGGCCACGCGCATCGAATTACTGGGCTTCATTGCGGCCCGCGTCGAGGGCGGATCCCGGCCCCGGTCGACGGCACGGCAATTGTCGAGCTTCCGCCGATTCTTCCGCTTCATGATGCGCGAGGGATTGATTTCGCAGGACCCGACGGCGCAGATTGCGATGCCGAAAATCGGCCGCTCGCTGCCCAAATCATTGAGCGAGGCCGAGGTGGATTCGCTGCTGGAGGCGCCCACGGTTTCCGATCCGCTGGGGCACCGCGATCGCACCATGCTCGAGGTGCTCTACGCGACGGGACTGCGGGTCTCCGAGCTGGTGAGCCTCAAGCACAATCAAGTGAACGTGAATCAGGGCGTGATGCGCGTTGTCGGTAAAGGCAACCGCGAACGCTTGATTCCGCTGGGCGAAGAGGCGGTGAAGTGGCTGCAGCAATTCATGCAGGGCCCGCGCGTCGAAATTCTATTGGAGCGCCAGACGGACTATCTGTTTCCCACGCGCCGCGGCGACCGCATGACTCGCCAGGCGTTCTGGCACATCATCAAGCGCTATTCCAAAAAGGCCGGCGTCGAAAAAGAATTGTCGCCGCATACCTTGCGCCATGCCTTTGCGACGCACCTGTTGAACCATGGCGCGGATTTGCGCGTGGTGCAGATGCTGTTGGGCCATAGCGATCTGTCGACCACCCAGATCTACACGCACGTCGCCCGCGAACGGCTTAAGGACCTGCACTCCCAGCATCATCCGCGCGGCTGATCGCAAAAGCTCAGGGCCGCGGTCTGCTAGAATGGGCTGAACCTCCCTGCTCGCCGCAGGTCATATCAGGTAGGTACTCCGGAGCCATAGTATGCGCATGATTGTTGCCCTGTTGATTCTGCTGTTTGCCGCCGCCGCCCCGAGCGTGCGCGCGGCCGCCGTTCAGTCCCCGTCCGCCGAGCCGCCGGCCGCCGACCCGCGCGCGGCATTGCTGAAGCTGCTGCCGGCGGGAGCCAAGCTCGATGACCTGCGGCCCTCGCCGATTGCCGGCATCTATGAATTCGTGCAAGGCGCTGAGATCAGCTACATCACCGCCGACGGCAGATATTTCATCGACGGCAATCTCTATGATATGAAATCGCGCGATAACCTGACCGAGGCGCTGCGCACGCATGCGCGCATTGCGCTGATCAATTCGGTGCCGGAATCCGAGATGTTGATTTTCGCGCCGCCAAATCCGAAATACACCATTACCGTGTTCACCGACGTCGATTGCGCATATTGCCGCAAGCTGCACAGCCAGATGGCCGAGTTGAACCGCATGGGTGTCCGCGTTCGCTACATGTTCTTTCCGCGCACCGGTCCCGGGACCGAGAGCTGGAAGAAAGCCGAAGTGGTTTGGTGTTCGCCCAACCGCAACGAGGCGCTGACGCGCGCCAAGACCGGCGCGCCTCTGGACATGAACAAGATCTGCTCGCCCACGCCCGTGAAGCGTGAATATGAACTCGGCGAGAACGTCGGGGTCCGCGGCACCCCGGCGATCATCACGGAAAGCGGCGATTATATCTCCGGCTACATGGAGCCGCGCGAACTGCTCGCTCAGCTCCAAGAGCTGCAGATCGCGAAGCGCTGACTCGCCAACGCAGCACTGTCTGGCCGGGGCGTCGCGCGCTCACCAAAGCGTCACGCGCTCACCAAAGCGTCACGCGCTGTTCCGGCGGGATGTACAGCTTGTCGCCGGGCCTGACCGAAAACGCGCCATAAAAGCCCGGCATGTGCACGACGACGCCGTTGGTGCGGTATTTTTCCGGCGAATGGGCATCGGACTTCAAGCCTGCGATCGTGCTCTCGTCGCGCCGCTTGCCCAGCCAACTCTGCGCAAATCCTACGTAGAATCGCTGATCTGCCGTCATGCCGTCGATGACCGGCGGCGTCCGCCCGTTGAGCGAGGCTAGATACGCCTTGTAGGCAATTTCGATGCCGGCGATGTCGGCGATGTTCTCGCCCAGCGTGAGCGCCCCATTGACGTGAAATCCCGCTACCGGCTCGAAGGCGTCATATTCCTTGATCAGCAAGTCGGTCTTGGCCTTGAACTTGGCGTGATCCTCCGCCGTCCACCAGTCGCGCAGATTGCCGTCGCTGTCGTATTGACTGCCCTGATCGTCGAAGCCGTGGCTGATTTCGTGACCGATGGTGGCGCCCGCAGAACCGTAATTGAACGCATCGTCGGCCGCCGGATTGAACGCCGGCGGCTGCAGGATGCCCGCGGGAAAAACGATCTCATTGACCGACGGGTTGTAGTACGCGTTGACCGTCGGCGCGGTCATGTTCCACTCCGAGCGATCGATCGGACCGCCCAGCTGGGACAGCTTGCGGTTCCTGTCGAACTCCTGCGCGCGCCGGATATTGCCGAGCAGATCATCAGGCAAAACTTTGAGTGCGCTGTAATCGCGCCAGTGATCCGGGTAGCCGATTTTCACGTCGATTTTTCGCAGTTTCGCCTGCGCTTCCACTTTGGTGGCGGCGCTCATCCACGGCAATTGCTCGATGCTGGCCGCATAGGCTTTGAGCAGATTGCGCACCAGTTCGTCGATACGGGCCTTGGTCGCCGGCGGGAAGTGCTTCGCGACGTACAACTTTCCCAAGGCTTCGCCGGCCAGCCGATCGACCAGCTGCGTGCCGCGCTTCCAGCGATCCGGAGCTTGCTGCGTGCCTTGCAGGACTCCCTGGTTGAAGGCGAAGTCTGCCTCGACAAAGGCGTGCGACAGAAACGGCGCGCGGCTCGAGAGCACCCGGTAGCGAAAGTACGAGATCCAGGTCGTCATCGGCGTGGATTGAATCAGCCCGGATAGTCCTTGCAGGTAATCGGGCTGGCGTGCGATGAGCGTCGGCAGGCTGCCGGTCAGACCCGCGGCGGCGAAATAGCCGCCCCAGTCGATCGCCGGCGCCAGCTGCGCGAATTCGCTCAAGCTCATCGGATTGTAGGTTTTCTGCGGATCGCGGTTCGCCACCTGCGTCCATTGCAGCTTGGCCATGTTCGTCTCGAGAGCGATGATTTTGTCGGCCTCTTTGCCGGCGCCGGCGTCGCCCAAAAGATGCAGCATTTTCTCGACGTGTTCGCGGTACCGGGCGCGAAATCCGGCCAGCCGCGCATCGGTGCTCAAATAGTAATCGCGGTCGGGCAGCCCCAAACCGCTTTGGGTGAGCCAGAACGCGTATTGCGTGGAGTGCTTGGAATCGGGCCGCACGGCGCTGGCGATGGGCGAGGCAACGCCGATGCGATCGAGGCGCGCCATCAACGGCCCGATATCGCCTGGCCGCCTGATGCCCGCCACGAGCTGAAGCTCGGCGCGCAGCGGTTTGGTTCCGAGGCGCTCGACGCGAGCCTCGTTCATGTAGCTCGAGTACAGGTCGCTGACCTTGCGCGCTTCGGGATCACTCGAGATCTGCGCCGCCTCGATCAGATCGCGCTGCTGCAGCAGCGATTGTTCGCTCATCATGGAATCGACGCCATACGCGGCGCGATCAGGCGGGATCGGCACGCTCTTCAGCCACGTGCCGTTGGCGTACTGGAAAAGATCGTCCTGCGGACGCACCGTCCTGTCCATATCGGCGGTCTGAATACCCGAGACGGGCCCGGAATTCGCAAGAGACATCGAGGCGGCGGTCAAAAGCACCGCAGCGGCGCCGGCGATGAATTGCGGCCTCAAGACTGGGTCACCGGGCCGCCGATTCAGCGCTCCAGCAGTTTAACCTTGTCCTGAACGCCTTCCCACTGCTTGGCATCCGGCGGAGCAGCCTTCTTCTCGCTGATGACCGGCCATTTCTTGGCAAGCTCGGCGTTGAGCTGCTTGAAGTTTTCCTGGCCCGTGGGGATCTCTTCCTCGGAATAGATCGCTTCGACGGGACATTCGGGCTCGCACAGCGTGCAGTCGATACACTCATCCGGGTCGATGACCAGAAAATTCGGACCCTCGTGGAAGCAGTCGACGGGACAGACCTCCACACAGTCCATGTATTTGCATTTGATGCAGCTCTCGGTGACCACGAACGCCATGACTTACCCTTCTCTTGCCCGGTTAACCACGGGTCCTATTCTGCCACACCCGCAAATTGCGCAGGCGGCGCCGATCGAGCAAATCAAGCGGGCGACCGGCTTTTCAATTCGGTGAAATGATGTTGCTCGCATCCCGCGCTGCGGTCCGCGAAGTATTGGCGCAGGGCATATTCGCCGCTGGCAAATGCCAATTCCGGCCAGGGAATCTGCGCCTCTTCAAAGAGCGCGACTTCCAAGCTCTCCGCACCCGGCGCGAATTTCGGCTGGCGCAGTGTCGCCCGAAACATCACGTGCACTTGATTTGCCCGCGTCACGTTCACGATCGCCAGCAGCGAGCCCACATCGACTTCGGCGAGCGCCTCTTCCTGACACTCGCGCGCCGCCGCTTGCTGCATGGTCTCGCCGTTTTCCATGAATCCCGCCGGCACGGTCCAAAACCCAAGACGCGGCTCGATCGCGCGCCGGCACAATAAAATCTTGTTCTGCCATTCAGGCACGCAACCCAAGACCAGCAGCGGATTCTTGTAGTGCACCATATTGCAGCCGGTGCAGACGAAGCGCGGCAGAAGATCCCCGGCGGGGATCTTGGATTCGACGGGAGAGCCGCAATTGCTGCAGAAATTCAAGATTGGTCCAATTGAAAAAAGTCTGGTGCTCGAAGAGGGAATCGAACCCACACGGTGTCACCACCACCGGATTTTGAGTCCGGCGCCAGGTAGAATAAGTATCTGTTTTTACAACAAATTATCTCGACATTTTCGCATATGTGTAACCTAATGTGTAAATCTCATAGATTGT